>SPJK01039029.1_pt1 | contig 52300 bp, 47 predicted proteins | sample 3741771 | NCBI WGS metagenome assembly SPJK01 (sample SAMN10925997, study PRJNA522277) | cold seep metagenome | isolation source: Elba SIP-enriched marine methane seep metagenome, extraction at timepoint T2 | place: Italy: coast of Elba, Mediterranean Sea
AACACACATGCTAATGGCCACAAACCTAGCTGGCTGCTGAGGGGCGTACTAATTAACGTGACGAATGTCTTCAATTGTGGGCCACAACAATTCCCTACGCTGACCAAAGCCCTTTCGACCCGAAAAAGAGCTAGTTGATGCAAAAAAGGGCGGGGTTGGTCACATATCCTGCGGGAGGATATGAGGACTGCGTATTTTTATCCTATGAATTGGCAGCATCGAAACTATCGGGTGGCTTTTCAAGCTTTTGGCTTGGTGTTCTTACTGATGAGTGTATTGCAATGGCAAGGCATTATCCGTATTGACTTCAGCGCGTATCTGGAGAACGTGATCATCTTTAGCCTATGGTGGGGAGTAGCGGCTTTCGTTTTATACAAGATCCCTTTTCTACGTCGCAACCGACATATTCTTTTGCGCATTTTAGGCCTTCTTGCTGTGCTGGTCGTAATACTGATCGCTGATGAGTTGTGGGGGATCCCGGATAGCCCGATTATTTTGCCGTTGCTGGTCCTGTTTTGGCTTGGTGTTTTTGCGCTCTTACTGCCCCGCTTCTACGAACGATACCAATGGCTGATATTAACGATCTATGGTATTGGAGTGGCCTACTTTCTTTATGTCCGTTTGTTTACCGCTTATACGCAGCAACATCACGAGCAGGTCGTTACCACTTTTCTGCTACCCGTTCCAGCGCTATTTAGCCTATGGGTGTACGAACAATGGCGGTGGTTGCGACAATTGCAGGCCGAGAAAAGCGCCGCTGAATTGGCCTTGTTAAAGAGCCAGATTAACCCGCATTTCTTTTTCAATACCTTGAATAACCTCTACGGCTTGGCCGTGGAGAAGTCCGACCTGGCACCAGCGATGATTCTAAAGTTATCGGATATCATGCGCTATACGATCTATGAAGGGAAAGCTGATCTGGTGTCTTTGCAGGACGAAGCAACTTATCTGGACAACTATATTGAGCTCCATAAAATTCGTTACCAGAAGAGTGTGCGAATTAACTTTGTAAAGCAGCTGGATCATCCGCATCAGATCGCTCCTCTATTACTCGTGATCTTGTTGGAAAATGCCTTTAAGCACGGGGTGGAACGATTGACGGAAGCGGCTTCTATTGATATGGAACTGAGGACGGATGCCAATAAAATCTACTTTGGCATTACAAACAACTGTGAACCCGAAAGCGAAGGAACGGCCGGCATTGGCCTGCTGAACCTACGCAAGCGCCTGGCCTTGGTTTACCCCGACCGGCATGTGTTGAGCTTGCGTAAAGAAGAGGGCCTCTATCGGGCTAATTTAGAAATTGAACCGGAGCCATGAGGTTTTTGATCATCGACGACGAACCGATCGCCCATCGAATCATTGAGGGTTATAGCACGGAGCTTCCGTACTTGCAGAAAGTGGGGAATGCTTACAATGCCTTTGAAGCTAGTGCAGTGCTGAACAAGACCTCCGTTGACCTCATTTTCCTGGACATCAATATGCCGAAGATGACGGGTTTTGAGTGGCTAAAGACCCTGGCGACTCGGCCAAAGATCATCGTCACCACGGCTTACCAAGAACATGCTTTGGAGGGCTACGAACTGGATGTGGTTGATTATTTACTCAAGCCCTTTTCCTTCGCTCGGTTTTTGAAGGCAGTGAACAAAGCACAGCGAAGCGATAGCGTTGCACCCAGCTTAGAGCCAGCGCCAAAAGGGGAGCGCTTTTTCTTGAAAGGCGATAGGAAGCATCACCAAATTCATACGGATGATATTCTTTTCATTGAAGCGCATGGTAATTACGCGAAGGTTTATCTAGAGAACGAAATGATTCTGAGTCATGAGAAAATATCTTCCTTCGAAGAGCTCTTGCCATCGAACCAGTTCCTTCGTGTCCATAAGTCCTTTCTAATTGCCCGGGCTCGCATCGAACAGATTTCGGGCAACCGAATCTTTATCGATCAGCATGAAATTCCAATTGGGCAGACGTATCGCAGTACAATCAATCGCCTGATCGGCCGGAAATAGTGGCCATCACTCAGCTAAGCTGCTGCAGTAGCCCGAGCCGCTCCTCTTCCGATAGACCGTACTGGGGCACAGGCCATTCCAAGGCTTCGTAATAGGCGATAGTTTCCCTGATGCTTTCTCGCAAGGAAATGGGTTCGATGGCTAATTCTTGTACAAATCGATCATTGTTGTAGGTGAAGTAGTCGCCATTGATCCAAAGCGGCATGCCCATCCATTGCTTGATGTCGTTGGTTTGAAGAAAATCCGCAGCGGCATTGATGGTACGCGGTCGTTTGCCAAGCAATTCGGCAGCAATGGCGACGATCTCCCCGATAGAGGTGACGGGATAGGAAACGGCATTGAAGACGCGATGAGGTGTGTCTATTCGCAGTGAGTTGATGGCACCCTGCACCAAGTCATTCACGTAGGTAAGCGAAAGTTGTCGCGCGCCATCTTCCGGAAGTAAAAGTGGGTCATTTTCCCGTACCTGATACAACCAGTAATATAAGCGGTCGGTTGGGTCGTATTGGCCAAAAACCAGTGTGGGGCGCAGGATCACGTGATCAAAGCCACTAGCGGTCAGTATCCGTTCGCATTCCGCTTTTTTCTCGCCGTAAGCTTTCAAGGTTTTTTCTACTCGTTGCTCCGGCGTGCAAGAGCGAACAGGAATTTCCTCCTTGCTTATGTAGTCGCTTTCTGTGTGCTGGTATACCGAGCAGGTAGAGATAAAGATGTATTTCTGAGGGGACTTTTGGAGGCCTTTCACAATTTGCTCCAAGCTATCCGGCATATAGCAGGATACATCGATAATATAGTCCCAGTGCTGGTCGAAAATTTGTTCGATGTCATCTGTGTTGCGATCCCCGCTAATCTTGGTGACGCCATCAAAAAGTGCGGCATTGGTAACACCTCGGTTGAAAATGGTCAATTCATATTGGTTGGTCTCTAGCAGGGATTCCGTGAGTCTGCGGCCAATGAAGCTGGTGCCTCCGAGGATGAGTAATTTTTCCATAGCTTGAGTATTGATCGAAGCTTAGCGCGAATTCGGTTTTTGTTAAGCACCCTTTTGGTTATAAGGTGCATCTGTTGAAGGTAACGACTTCGGTATGAATTATCGGTAACAAAAAATAGTTTGTTTTTTTGTTTAAAACTTTTTAATTACATTTACGCCAATCAGCATGACAACCTGGTTACTCTTCATAGGAACTCTCCTTCTGTTTTGTCAACAGAAGCTTCATAGGTTTTTTTTATTGCGTATTGTATGGCTACTCCGTGTAACGGAGTAGAGAAAGACGCCTGCCCACCAGTCAGGTGATTGGAGGGTGGTTTTCGGCGGCAAGGCCAGGGTGGGTAGCCCACCGGGCTCTGATAAATCTATTGCTGTTACGCATAATACACCCTATCCCTACCACCAATTCCTTCCTTCTGCTCAATTCCGTCCACCATGCCTAAGACGACCACTTGCCAGCTGAGAACCATAAAATACCTATTGCTTTGCCTCGCATTTTGGAGTTGCCATTCCACCGGGAAACTCGTCAAGAACAAGCTGGCAACAGACAAGGCTGGCTTCATTCAGTTCGAGCAATTCGAGTTGCGGGATAAGCCTTTGCTTAATCGGGAATACATCAGCTTCCTTTGCTGGTATATGGATGTGTATGGACTCAGTTACCCCGAAAAAGTGCTGTCTGTTCTTCCTGCCGGAGCATATACTTCGACCACCGATTTTGGAGATGATTTCGGCTTTGTATTGGAGCACCTAGAAACAGGGTCGCCGCTTCGTAATTATACCCTGAACCCGCAATACCTGAACTACCCGATGACCGGTCTTTCCGATTCGCAAATTATGGAGGTATTCAAATCGATGACGGATCGCTACAACGAAAACCTATTAATTGAAGCCGGCTACTTCTACTTTAATCCAGAACAGAAGGATGAAGACTGCTTTGTGACAGAGTCCTTCCTGGTGGAGCAATATATGGGGGATCTTAGGCGAGAAGTACCGCTTGACTGGAACGAACCAAATTACAAACCCACATTCCGCCTACCTTATTCCGATGAGTTGGAGCAGGCCCACGCGGCCAGTGTGCTGGACAACGAACTCCAGGCCTATCCTTTCGCTAGCAAGGACTTCCTTTGGCGATGGGATGACTACTACCTCCAAGAGAGGAATGAAACTTCGTTGACGTTGTTAATTAATGGCGAAGAGGTGATCATCACCAGATATCAATCTGCATCGGAGTTGCTAGAACGATCATACACAAACGGTCACTTGCTCGATCGGTCCAATGAGCTAGTGAATACCCGCTATTTTCAGCTCGATTTCTCGGTGGATTATCCCTACGATGAAAAAGACTATGATGGGCGAATGGATTTTGTAGTGGTGGGTGTTGATGACGCAAACCGGCCTATTCTTGCGGATCGATTGATTATGGGGCACTCATTATATGCAAGTGATCGAATATTTCACATTGCCTTGAATAAAGTGATCCCGGAAGACTATCTTCCTGATTGAGCATGAAGAGGTGCAAGCTGTGATCATGCGAGCGGCGGTCTTAGGAAATGGAGCCGCTAAAGGCTATCAATTACGGATGCCCAATGAAAAGGCCGGCAAAATGATGATCAGTCGACAAGACATCGCCGCATTTATACTCGATGCGGTTACGGATACCTCCTATGACGGTAAAGCGGTCTCGATATTTACTGCCTAAATCAAGAAACCCCTTAGAATTCATTGGTGTCGTACTGGGCTAAACGCTCTAGGAAAGAGGCAGGCGCTCTTCCGAACTTGAGTTGTTGGAAGGCCGCTCTTGGCATCTGTTGTTTTAGATAAGGCATGCTTTCCTCGAGTTCGTTTTTGCGAATTCCGATCTGCTTGTCAGTCAGTAAAATAAAGCCAAAGTCAGTGTACAGTTTGATTGCACGATAGCTGCCCGGCTGGGTGTGCAAGTAGATTGGATAGTCGGTCTGCGGCAGGTCTCGAAGCACGATGGACAGCAAGGCTCGGCCAATGCCTAATCCTTCCTGGCTTTTGATCACTTTCAACCAATGGATTGTGTTGAATTCTTGATGAGCCTTCCACAATAAGCAGGTCGCAACGGACTCATCGCTTGCATTACAAACGAACAGCGTTTCGGCGAAGAATAACTCTTCTTGGCTAGCGTAAACCCGCTCGAAGTACTCATCCATATACCCCCCATATGCAGCTAGATCAGCCGAGGTGTCAAAGGGCATGGCTTTCCAAATGGATAGTTCCTCTTTTCGGCACGAGCGTATGTGAAACCCATCCGGCAATTCGGAAATAGCCTGACGATTCAAGTGCGGGCACATCATGAACAGGTTCTTGTCAAGGATTTGATCATCCATTATGCTGTGATTGGTCAGCGTTTTCTTAAAGCGATTAGCCCGAGTACGGGCCCCATTGCCAACAGTGCATAGATGCCGTTAGAACCCGTCCATTCCCACAATGCGCTGATCAGCTGAATGCTGATGATCGTTATGGAGAATCCAATGCAATTAACCACAGTCAAGGCTGTTCCTTTTTTCTCCGCGTCCGCATTTTGAGCTACCAGCGTGGAGAACAAGGGCGAGTCGGCAATGACTACCATGCCCCAGAACAAAAGAAAGGCCAGCAATAGTTCCACGGACGCTGCACTCAGTACCCAGGGGGAAAGGAGGCAGCAAACGCAGGAGAACAGTAACGCTCGAAAGGCAGTGCGCTTGGTGCCCAGGGATTGGGCGATGTACGCCCCTAGTACACAGGCTACCCCGCCCACTCCAATAATGAAGAAGGACCACAATGGAATAGAAAGTTGCGCTGTTGGATATTGACTAAGGTAAGCTTGCAGCATGATGGGGACAAAGGCCCAAAACGTGTACAATTCCCACATATGGCCGAAGTAGCCGAAGGCGGCAGCACGAAATTCCCGCTGACGAAAGACGGTGAAAAAAGCGGATAGATCCAGGTGTTGACTGGCTTTTCGATGTGGCCCGTCGGGCACTAGGAGTACCATCATGGCTCCCCCAAGAGTAGCGAGACTGGAGGTGGCAAACAGTACGTATTGCCACGGGAATTGCCCGCTCATGTCCTTCAGTAAATGAGGGAAGGCCGTACCGAGAACGAGTGCACCAACCAGATAGCCAAGTGATTTACCAAGGCCTTTGGCAAAATGATCGGCAGCGATCTTCATTCCTACTGGATAAATCCCCGCCAGGAAGAAGCCCGTCAGAAAGCGAAAAATCAAAATGGTCGATAAACTATTACCTTCCCAGGCTACGCCCAGATTGAACAAACCACCCGCAAGGGCGCTGATCAGGAAGACCTTAGAAGGCGAAAAGCGGTCGGCAATCATCAAGACGGCAAATACCAAGGTGCCGCTAATGAAACCGAATTGTACAGCAGAAGTCAGATGCCCCACGGCAGCACCTGGAAGCCCAAAATTAGCCACCAGATCACCCATGACGCCATTGCCGGCAAACCATAAGGATGTACAGCAAAACTGGGCGATCACGATGACGGGGAGAATGTGTTTGGGCGGAGGCACAGGCATCGAACGTTTCCTGAACTAATATCGGTCTTCGACCGAATATAGGTAGAATTTGCTCGCTGTATTGTCCGCAAATAGCGAGGAGCTACTACGCCACCTCTTTCCGCTCTTTAGCTAACGCGTAAAAGCTCATAATGATGGCACTTGCAGAAAAGATGGTCATTAAAGTGCCGGGAATAAAGTGGACATAGCCACCCAAATCCAGGAAAAGGAAATAGCCTAAGTCTGCTAAGCCGCCAGTGATTGCTGCGAGGTAAACCGCATGCTTGTTCTTCCGCCAGATGTAGAAAGCACAAATAGCCGTCACCAAGCCAATCCAAAACAGGTTGAAACCGTGTTGGCCAATAATGGCGCCAGCAGCAGCGGGGTAATCCATCGCAAGGATTCCCGGGTCGACGGCATCGGCAATACCACTTACAGAAGCACTAATGTCCCCGGTCAGCGGCCCTCTCATCGTCAATACTCCAGCTAGTATATGAACAAGCCCCCAGATGACCCAAAGGGCTGCTGAAACTCGGAACAGGATAGATGTATTCTTCATGACTTAAGCGTTTTGTATCGCAGTGAGAAAAACTCCCCCAGATCAGCGGCCGGACTGCGCCGCTTAAGAGGTATACTTTCGTGGATACAAAACTATAGAAGACACCGACCCCATGCATTAACCTAGATTAAGAATTAACAGCTGATTCAATGCTTCTTAAAGCGTTGAGCTTTTACCTTACTCAAGGCTTCAGGGGTAATGCCGAGGTAGGAGGCGATCATGCGCTGAGGAACTCGCTGTACGATGTCTGGATAAGTAGCTACGAAATCGAGGTAGCGTTCAATGGCGCTGCTACTCATCAGGAGGATAATTCTTTTCTGCATGGCAGCTATTCGCTTGATCAGTTTTCCCGCATTTCGCTCCTTCTCAACCCTTTTTTCTAGTACTACGATATCGGAATCCTCCAAAGCATCAATGTACAGTTGACATGGTTCTTCCGGTGGAACACTATCGGCAATTGTCCAGCCTTCTGGGGCAAACATGAAAATGTGCTCCTTCCCTTTGTCGTCTATGGCAAAGCTGCGCAGCAGCCCCGATTTCACTTGATAGATCTGGCTGTTTAGTTCGCCCTTGCGCTGCAGTATTTGTCCTTTCTTTACATTGATTCTTTTCAAATTCTTATCGCTAATAGTTTTTTAAAGTTCCTTAAACATGAAGATTACGTCGGGGAATGGATTGTCATTATATGGAGCCGTTTCTATAAACCCCATACATTCATAAAGGCGGATGGCGGCCTTAAGTTCAATGAGCGTGTCGAGCCACATTTCGCGATAGCCGAGCTCAGTGGCCACGTCCAGAATTGCTTGCACCAAATGGCGTCCATATTTCTTTTTCCGATAGGGGGGGCGTACGAAGAGTCGCTTCATTTCACAGCGATGGTCTTCCAAGGGTTTTACGGCGACACAGCCGGCATACTCGTTTGCTTCCAAATCCAGGAGCAGCAGCAGGTCACCAGTAGGGCGAGCATACACTCGGGCTAGCGTACGTAGTTCTTCTTCGAAGCCTTGAAAGGTGAGGTCGCGCCCAAGTTCGATTTGGTATTCCCGGAATAAATCAGCAGCGCTTGCAAAGTTGGCTGCTGATCGTGCAGGAATGATCTCAAAGTGATTGCTTACCATCTATCGGTCCTTATTTCTCGAAAACTACTACCCGCCAATTCCCGTCGAGCAATTCCATCGTTTTTTGAAAACCAGCCCCTACTGCAATCGCTTCAATGGCTGTGTTGGAATGAAAGTAGACCGGGATATAGCGACCATTGAGCCAATCGCTGACATCGTCCAAGAAGAATCGGAAGCGAACCAGCCAGGAGTTCCTGGGAATACTGTATACGTACCAGTACTTTGCTTTCCTTACGGAGTGATTGACCAATTGCTCCATGTCTTCATAACAGCAAATGACCTTGTCTAGAATGACTAAGTCGCTAGTCGAAATAGCATCGCTGTGAGAAAGGAAGTCACCATGTAGGCTCTCGACTTTGTGGCGTAATGATCTTCGGTTTACTTCAGCACGGAAGGTGTCAACACTTGCTTTGGAGAGGTCGACATGTACGGCCGATTGGATGCTTTTAGCAAATAGCTCAAAGGTGATCGCCCCAATACCTCCGCCAATATCAAGTAAACTTTTGCCATGTACAGGGAGTGCGTTGAGCACGTGCATAAGCGGGCGCGAAGACTTCTTCAGACCAGTACTCAGGTACTCGTTCAACTCTTGCTCAGCAAGCTCTTTGTCGAAGGCCTTGTCGAAGATTTCGTAGTCGCAGCAAGCCATAATTAGTCGTAAAATATTCAGTGCTGGCGGTTTAAACCCATTACAAAATGATTTGGGAATTGCTCACTTGCTATTGTTGCTCCCAGCTGCGTTGTCAAGCCTCGCCACAGCTCAGGCTGTGTCTACGTTTGCCGCCTTGCCGACAACAACACTAGCGGTGTGATCATTTTCCCCAACCACTCCGTGCTGGGTTTAGCACGAAATAAGAAATGAAGATCGAATCTCTTGGAGTTGATTCCGGTTTAGGTAAATTTAGCGCATGTTATTGACTTCACTTGGATTAGCTGCAAATAATTCAAGAATAGCTACTCGGGGGCAGCCCATTACTCAAGCAGTTGACGCCCCTCTCCCTCACTAGATTTGTTAAAGCTTGTTGAGAGGTCATAAAATGATTTAAACCAGAAAGTTATGCCAGAACCACCCATTCAAATTAGATCTCCTCATCTGGAGGGAGCGGAAATAGCCTGGTTTGCTCCACTTTGCAATGGTGACGATGAGTTTTTGGGCCGCCACGATATGCGCTACAAAAGCGATTGGTCGAACTGCTCAAACGTGTTGTTGACGGCCGATCGATTGGGGTATCGCAATATCCTTTGCCCGTCGTCCTATCAAGTGGGGCAGGATACCCTGACCTTTGCCTCGGCGATCGCTCCTTTAACAGCCAATATCAATATCCTCACAGCCATCCGCTGTGGAGAAGTGCATCCACCTATGTTGGGCAGAGCAATCGCTACCCTGGACCACCTTTTGAAAGGCCGCCTCACCATCAATATCATTTCCTCTGACCTTCCGGGAACGAAGTTGGAATCGGCCGAGCGCTATCAACGCTCCCGCGAGGTGATCGAGATATTGAAGCAAGGATGGACCCAGGATTATGTCGATTTTAAAGGGGACTTCTATAACCTCCAATTAGCGACTACCGAACCAATGAAGCCCTACCAACAGAACGGCGGACCCTTGTTATATTTTGGCGGTTATTCTCCTTCGGCCGTGGACCTATGTGCCGAGCACTGTGATGTCTATTTGATGTGGCCGGAAACCGAAGCCCGCCTCCAAGAGCTCATGAAGAATATGAGTGCAAAAGCCGCCAGCTACGGGCGTACGGTCGATTTTGGCTTGCGGGTCCACGTCATTGTGCGGGAAACGGAAGAGGAGGCCCGTGCCGCTGCTGCCCGGCTCATGTATTATGTTGATGAGGAGAAGGGCAAGGAGATACGAGAGCGAGCCCTGGATGCGCATTCTTACGGAGTAGCCCGCCAAGCCGAAATGAGAGAACTGGCTAGTGATGATGGCTTTGCGGAGCCCCATCTCTGGACAGGAATCGGCAGGGCACGATCAGGTTGTGGAGCGGCTATTGTTGGCAATCCGGATCAGGTGTTGGCGAAGATCAAGCACTACATGGATATGGGCATTCGGGCGTTCATTTTCTCGGGTTACCCACATGCCAGCGAATGTAAACTCTTTGCCCACTACCTACTACCGAAACTAAAGACCTTTTCCATGCCAGAAGTACAGGGAAGGAAACCGACGACTACACCCATGAGCCCCTTGGGCGCAGGTATTCGTTCTTAAAGGTCAAATTACCGAGAAACACCATGTTGGATTTAGGCATTGTTCTGCTCTACTTTACCGCTATCTTCCTCACCGCCATTGCGGGCCGGGTTAACAAAGAGGCTACGATTGAAGAATATTTCTTGAGCTCACGTAACCTTCGCTGGCCATCCATTGCCTTGTCGACCATCGCTACCAATATCAATGGTTACCAGTTCCTAGGTATGATGGGGTCGGCTTATTTGTATGGCCTGGCACAAGCGAGCTTGGAGATCAATGCTGTACAAGGGATCTTGATGGCCGCTTTCATCTTTGTGCCGCTGTTTCTTCGAGAGCGGGTCATTACGGTGACGCAGTACATCCAAAAGCGCTTGGGCAAACGGATCGGCTTGTTCTATAGCATTGCCAACCTACTTATTTTCTCCACCATTACGCTAGGGGCCGCGCTATTCTGGGGAGCTTATGCCGCCGATCTGGTCTTTGCAGATTATCTGTCGGTGATTAGTGAAGATCGCATCACCCGAATCACTGTTCTCATTATCGGCTTAGGCGTTTTTTCGGCTATTTATACTTACCTGGGAGGACTAAACGCGGTAGTGAAAACGGATATCATTCAGTTTAGCATTTTGCTTATCGGGGGCTTTGTGGTACTGTTTGTGGCGATCCATCATTTGGGTGGCTGGGGGCAGTTGTATGAGAAGACACCGCAAATGATGCATTTGTATTTGCCGGCAGAACACCCCACATTGCCTTGGATTCATATGTTTGGGTTGTTCCTGCTGAACATCAACTACTGGTGCGCCAACCAAACGATTATGCAGCGCTCACTTGCCGCCAAAAGTTTGCGACATGCGCAGATCGGGTTGATGGCTGGAGGTGTCATGAAATACGTGATGGCCGTTTTGATCGTAATCCCAGGCATCGCGCTCTATGGTATATTAGGCGAAAACGGCTTGTCTGAACCGGATATGGCCTTTCCGTATTTGGTGAAAACTTACCTGCCTGCCGGCGCGAAAGGCATCATCTTGTGCGCACTCTTCGCCTCCTTGATGAGTACAGTAGACTCTACCTTTAACTCGCTGGCCACGCTATGGTCAATCGATATCTACAAAGGTTATTTGAACAAAGAAGCGAATGATTCGCAGGTCGTCAATGCGGGTAAAAACACCATCTTGGTGACCTTGCTTACCGGCATCACTATGGGGCTGGTATTGCTCGATGTTAAGTTCGAAAACCCGGAAGCGGCCTTTACTCATACGCTCAATGAGCTGCGCTACTACATCAACTGCGGTATCGTGGTGCTGATCTGTACCGCAGCCTTTATGGTGACGCCCAATCGGCAAGCTACACTGCTTGGTTTCTTGAGTACCATTCCGTTGCACTTGATCATAATTTATATCTTCCCGGAAATGAATTACTTCGTCCGGGCGATGTGGGTGATTCTGGTCGCTTTAGGGTTTGTGATGGCATTCAGCTCACGCCAGGGCTTCCGGACAATCAAAGAACTCATTCAATACGACTCTCCAACCATCCTTCGGGTAGGCGGCGTCTTATTGGTTTCGCTGGTTCTAATCCATATAATATTTCATTGAACCTTCGCTGAGGTTTAGCGCAGTTTGATGGAATGATTCGCCTGACCGATTATCGATCATTCGCGTGTCATTTGCCCCTTTAACTGTCAATCGACTCGGCGTTTTACATAGAGAATATGCAGCGCAATTGGTGGAAAGAAAGCGTCATTTATCAGATCTATCCACGGAGCTTTAAGGATAGCAACGGGGATGGAATTGGCGACCTGGGCGGGATCATCGAAAAACTCGATTATCTGCAAGAGCTGGGTGTGGACCTGATCTGGATCAGCCCTATCTTCAAGTCACCCAATGATGACAATGGTTACGACGTGAGTGACTATTGCGACATCATGGATGAGTTCGGCACTATGGCCGATTTTGATGTACTGCTTAGGGGCATGCACGAACGAGGACTAAAGCTCATACTCGACCTGGTACCCAATCATAGTTCGGATGAGCATCGCTGGTTTCAGGAATCTCGAAAGTCGACCGACAACCCTTATCGCGACTACTATTTCTGGGAAAAAGAACCACCTTCCAACTGGGTATCCTTTTTCAGTGGCCCGGCCTGGGAATATGATGAACTGACCGATGCCTACTACCTGCACCTCTTCTCCAAAAAACAACCCGACCTCAACTGGGAAAACCCGAAAGTGCGCCAGGAGATCCATAACGTGATGCACTTCTGGTTTGAGAAAGGGGTAGATGGTTTTCGAATTGACGTGTTGCCGTTCATTTCAAAGCGTTTGGACTTCCCCGATATTGATCCCAATAATTTTGAGCAGGCCATTCTGGAAGTGTATGCCAACGGCCCACGCTTGCACGAATTTCTCCAGGAAATGAATCGTGAAGTGACTGCTAAGTACGATGTTATGACCATGGGCGAATGCATCGGGGTTAAACCCAATAATGCCTTAGATTATATCGGTGAAGACCGGAAAGAACTGAATACCCTTTATCACTTCGATCATGTCACTATCAATTATGGGCCTGGTGGTAAATACGATCCGGTCTCTTGGAATCTCAGCACCTTCAAGCAGATATTTGCCGATTGGCACGTGGCGGTAGGGGATAAAGGGTGGATCAACATCTGCCTGGATAACCACGATTTTCCGCGGATGCTTTCCCGTTTTGGCAACGATGGCGTTTATCGAAAAGAATCGGCGAAGCTGCTGGCCACTCTGTTGCTCAGTATGCGCGGCGGCCCTTGTATCTATCAAGGGAGCGAGATCGGGATGACCAATGTAGCTTTTGATCGCCTGGAAGATTATGATGATGTGGAAGTGGTCAACCTACACCAAGAGTGGAAGGAAGCAGGCAAAGACACAGGGCCGCTTTTGAAGGCGGTGCAAGAGCAAGGGCGCGACAATGCCCGCACACCTATGCAATGGGATGCTAGTGAACATGCTGGATTTACGAGTGCTACACCCTGGTTGCAAGCCAACCCCAACTACCCACAAATTAATGTAGAAGAAGCACTGGCTGATCCCAATTCTATTCTCTACTATTATCGGAAAATGCTTGCCCTGCGGAAGACGCACAAAACCCTGGTTTACGGTGACCTGCAGATCCTGATGCCGGAAGCCGAGGACCTCTTCGTATACCGCCGATGGGATGGAGAAGGCGATTATCTGATCGTACTCAATTTCTCTGATGAAACAGCATCACTTAGCAAAGCGATAGGTTTGTCAAACTATGAATGTTTGCTATCCAACTATCCCACGCAAGGTGTTGAGGCACAGCCCTGGGAAGCCTGCGTCTATCGGAAGAAAGCCTAGCCCCGCCCGTCTGATAGAATGCTGATCAGCGCAGCATTCACTTCCTCTGGCCGATCAATGGCCAGGTAATGTCCACAATTGGGGATGTGATGTACGGGCACCTCCGGATTCTCCTCACTAAGCCTGCGGATATGTGCGTAGCATAGCGGGTCTTCCTTAGCGATAATTAGCGCTTTGGGCACAGCCAACTGTCGGTACATATTGCTCAAGCTCAGCAGCTCATGTTGGCGTCCACGGTGCATCGGTTCGGTAATGGTCCGCCACCGGAGCGACGCAGGTGCCGTTTGATGTGCTAGGAGAATAGTGCGAATCCGGTGGTTTAGTGCGGCCCCTCTACTGCGCGTATTCATGCGCATGATATTCGTTAAACCAAAAGAGCTGACTAATAGATTCCGAATTCCTGGGGTGGAAAACAGGATTTCACTAAAGGCGTCGAAAGGCGTTTTGAGCGTATACAAAACGGTGTTCAAAAGAATGAGGCGCTCCACTTTCGCCTGGTTTTCATGGGCCCATAAAATGGCCGGCGGCCCGCCGATGTCATGGGCAACGATCGTCACTTTTTCATCCTCCTGAAGCAGCTTGGATAGCACGGTGTCCAGGGCCTCTTTTTGTTGGCTAAAGGTATAGGGATAATCCAGCGGCATATCAGACTGGCCAAAGCCTACCCAATCCAGAGTGATGGTTCGGTAATTGGCGTGCAACGCTTCTACCTGGGCATCCCACAAACGTGAATTCGTAGGCCAGCCATGTAGAAAGATAATGGGCGGGCCACTGCCTTTCTCTCGACAGTGGATGTGTATTCCATTGCTTTGGTTTAGTGTGCTCATGATTCGGTGTCTTCTAGTACTGCCGCATTCTTTTTCAGAAAGTCATCGTACAATGCCAGTAGGTTTTCTTCACTATCGATTACTTCGTAGAGGTATACAACAAACAGTAGTTTAGTCTCGGCATCAGTGGTTTCCATACGTTCATATGCAAAGTCGAGGAGCTTATCCATCTTCATTTGGAATGTTTCTCCACCAAATTCAATTTCCAATAGATCGGAGATGATCTGATAATCCACCAATTCCGCTTTGTTGGCAATGAAAAATCGCAGGCCGATATTCTTGATCTCCGGAATTTGAATGCCACCCAGGTCCGCGATAATTTCCCTTAGAGAGAGCTCATCATTTTCCAGGTAGGCTTCCAGGGAATCGATGCGTTCCATGTGCAATTGCATGACCCTTTGCACATCCTCCTGGCTAATGCGGACTTCCTGTTCGACAGCATAGAGGAGTTGGTCCCGAAATTGGCGATCCTTTCTACTTTCGTTCCAGTTATTGAGGAAAAGAGCGATCAGGATACCGACAACGACGATGGCGATCTCTCGGAGGAAGGAGGTGAGGCGTTGTGATTGAGACATGCTTCATCGATTTTTCTAAGAAAAAGATTCATGCAAGCTTCTGCTAAGCACGAGTAGGTTTGACCGTAAACTAAACAGAACCATTGGCCTTACAAGATGGCCAATGATTCTGGATAATTGGGTAAATCCGCAGGAAAAAACTTAGCTAGGTAAGATCAAGTGCAGGTCGCCAAATTGATGCCAATAGTACCCGGCATCGATCGCTTCCGTATAGGCCCGTTCGATATGGGCTTGGCCCGCTACGGCTTGTAGCATATGCAGGTGGGAAGCCTGCGGCTCGTGGAAGCCAGTCAGGAGGCCATCTGCTACCTTCATCTGGTGCTCGCTCGTAATGTAGAGCTCGGTATACCCTTTGGTTGGCTGCACTTGGCCTTGTGCATTGGCAGCACTTTCTGTTGCACGTATAGCGGTGGTGCCAACAGCTATGACTCGCTTCCCTTTTCGCTTGGCATTATTGATGATCGCACTTGATACAGCGTCCACCTCGAAATACTCTGGATAGGGCTTCTCATTCACTTCCAGGCTCGATACGCCGGTATGTAGCAGGATAGGGGCGATGTGGATGCCTTTCCGTATCAGGCGATCCAATACGCGCTGGGTAAAGCCACGGCCCGCAGACGGCATCTCCGAGCTCCCCGGCTGATTGGCAAAATGGGTCTGGTAATAGTCAAGCGGGTATTGCTTATGGAGGTTCTCATACTGAATGGGCTGCCCGTATTGCGCCAGGTAGTCGACAAGGTCTTGCGTTGCCGAAAAGCGTGCCGCCCACAAATGAAGTAGGCTGCGATCTTGATAGAATTGACTTTGCAACTGGAGGATCGCCTGGCCGGGCAGTTTGAACCGCATCCCGGCTTCGCCTTCCTGCCAGCGGATGGTTCGATTATTGACGACTTCTCGTATTTCTACCAGCCATTCGTGACTACCCGTCCGTGTACTGAAATGAAGGCGACCGGACCGGCCTCCCGGTAGATCAATCGGAAGCGCTGCCGCTTGCACCGCAGAGGTATTGACAACCAGCACATCTCCAGCATCCAGGAAATTGGCTAGTTGGTGAAAAGCTGTGTGGTGGTTACTGCCATCATCTTGGGTAACGAGTAGTCGCACTTCATCGCGGGCTATCGGGCGCAACTCAGTGGGTCGTGGACAAGCCAACTGCTTGGGCAAGTCGAAGGTGATCATATCGGAAGTAATCATCATGCTACTTGGTTTTGAGGGTTTGTCAGGAGGCTTTGGGTGGTGTAGCGTCCGCTGGGTAATTCATCGTGAAGGAGTGCCAGTAAGGCGGGGACAGCTTGTACTTCTGGTAATGGTCGATCCGAGATGTCCTCGCCCGGGAAGGCCGCCTGGTGCATGTCCGTCCGCATATCGCCTGGATCGAAAGCGTAGAAACGGTAGCTGGGATTTTCCTTGGCCAGAATAGCCGTCATGTGGTCCAAGCCAGCTTTGCTTCCGCCATAGCCCCCCCAGGTCTCGTAGGCTTCGGCTGCTGCGTCGCTGCTGACATTGATAATGCGAGCTCCATTCGCCAGGTAGGGCTGTACTTTCTGGAGCAGCGAGATCGGCGCGATCATGTTGGTGTGAAAAACGATGTGCAAGCTGTCGATGTCTTGATCGAGCAAGGGCCGCATTGGTGAGCCACCAAGGGCCGACGCATTATTGACGACTAAATCAAGCGTTTGCTCATTTCTTTCCAAGTATTCTGCTAATTCGAGCAGGTGGACTTCATCGCGGACGTCACCGGCAATGGCTGTGACACTAGCATATTCGGATAAGCGTTTCTTGGCCGCTAGTAATGTCGCGGGAGTCCTCCCGGTGATCATCAAATTCCAACCAGTTTGTGCGAGGTGCAGGGCCAGTTGAAAGCCCAATCCTTTGGATGCACCGGTGATCAGTGCTGTTTTATTCGTTTTCATCTTTTTGTGTTTGATTCTGCTAATTTGTTCACAGAAGAGTATGCTTCTTGTTACAGCACAAAGGTGCCCTCCTGAGAGAAGCCAGAAAACGTACCAAGGACTAGAAGTGGACCTGTACTTTCGGACAGGTTGGTGAAATTTACGAACTGATCAGCCCTCGCTGTAGAGCGATATCAACAGCTTGTGTCCGTGTTTCCGCATGGAGTTTAGACAGGATGGAAGTCATGTGGAATTTGACGGTGCGTTCAGCAATGTAGAGTTGCTCAGCGATCTGCGCATTGGTATGGCCTTTTTTGACAAGTGCCAATACTTCTAACTCACGCGGAGTTAAGGGAGAGGCCGGATAGCGGAAGCTTTGCTTGCTCGTTGTGGGGCTAGTCGGAATCTGGCTTTCCTCTAAGACCAGGGCCAGTTGTTGCCTTAGTTCTGCCAGCTGCTGCAGGGCATGCTGAACCTTGGTAAGAGCCGATTGCGTTTTATTACCTTCTAGTTGTATAGTGGCTCCTTGCAATTCAGCCTGGACTTCATCCAGGCGCTCACGGAGGATGCGTTCGAGCACCTTTTGCAGGCTATTATGCTTGCCATTGTTTGGCGCACCGTAAGCTTCCTGCATCCGAGTCCGTTGCACGGCGATGCCAATCAGTTCGCTGATGGTATTGAGGATGGCCAATTGTTTATCTCCGAGTTGCTGCTTCTCTTCACTCAATAAATTCAGTAGCCCGACTTTTTGATTATTGGTGATAATCGGGATGGTCGCATGGAAGCGGAGATCGCGTGTGCCGGCGGAAATGTTTTGTAAACGCGAACAACTGATCTCACTAATATTGGTCGCTTCTTCCATACCGCCCGCCAAGTACTTGTCGATGCAGTAACACCAGCCGGATAAACGCTCGGGATGATCACCGAGGGCTGGGGGCAGATTGTAGGATGCCGCCAAATAGACGGACTTGCCATCGGGTTCTGCCAACCAGATCCAGCCAGTTTCGAGGGCCAGTAATTGCACCGTTTTTTCCAACGATCGACGCAATGCGGCGGCCAGGGAGAACTCTCGGTTCAGGTGGCTGGCGATTTCGTACAGATGCGAGAAATACTCTTTGTCAGTCAAGGATAGACGGCTTTCAATTTGCTAAAATTAGGCTCTATGTGAAAGTCGGTAGAGGGACACGGGCCTTCCTGGCCCGAAGGTCGAGAGTAGAGGGAAGCCTTCTGCTACTATTCAAGATCGGTTGGGAAAAAGATGTTGAATAATAGGGCAGCCATTTCTACGGTAAAGTTTAAGTCTCTCTACCCTCTACTTTCAGGGGCGAATATTTCGCCACTGGTCCTTCTACGCCTTTCGGCGACATGTCGAAAGGTCAGCTAAATGTAGGCCTTTTCTTCATTCTTCACACTCATTTAAGACTTCCGTTAAGGCAAGGTTAAATAGCGTTAAGGGGTCAGCTAGCCGACCAAAGACACCCTAGCTTTAATTCATTCTCACAATAAACGACTCTCTCATGTTACCAAACCCTACCTACGGGCGCTATGCCCTCGCACTCTCTTTTTTCTTCCTTTTTTTTAGCTGGAATTTATCTGCGCAAGTGTATGATCTATCCAATTATCGGGCCCGCTGGGAGCGCCGTCCGGCCTTAACTTTTGAGCCAAACCTGGGCTGGAATCATGCCTTTACGAATGAAGCCACCCCGAGCCTCGGGGCAGGCCTGGGTATGCAATTGAATTGGCAGGAATCCAGCAATATGGACGAACAGATCCGCACGATCAATACCAGTGTCAATACCGGCTTCTCATATTTTCGCCCACGTGGAGGTAACTCCATACCCATCCGTACCCAGTCCTGGTTTAGTGGCAGCGGGCAGTATCAGCTAGATAAATATCTGGATGATAAACGATTTTGGGGAGTAGGCCTGAGTGGATCGCTCAACCTCATTTTGCTGGAAGAAGAAGGCGATGGTGCTGCTTTGCGGGATATCCGGATAAACGTAGCTCCGGAAATCTTTGCGGGTATTGGCCGGATCGAGTTCGCAGAAGATGCGCTTCTTGCCCGCTGGATGCTAGAGGATCTGCAAGAGGCAGGGGTAATCAATAGCTTTGGAGCTTCAGAGGTAGTTGCATTAGCGCAGCGCGTGACATCGATCATTGGCAACCGGACTTTTGATTTCCGGCGACGACGGATCTTCGAGTTGCAACAACTCCGCAATGTCTTCGAGGAGAATGGCTTGGAAAGCAGCGATGATTTTATGCTCTTTGCTGTATTGAACGACAACTGGGCCTTTGCCAATCGAGCGGCCTTGCCGCACGGCCAGCGATTTCGATTTGGGCTCCGGACGGAGAATAGCTATACTTTTCGCGAACCGCAGGCTGAGGATGTCTTCACATTGCGGCTTCAACCGTATTTGGAATATCAACGAGCAGCCATTTCCAAAGGGCAAAACGGGGCCAGCATTTTCCGGGCGAATGTCACTCCCTTCTATTGGCAACCAATTGGAGCAGACGACAATATTTTTGCCATCAAATCAGAGTACGGACTGGATGTGCAATTGGAATACGAAATGATTTGGCTGCCGAATTCGCGTACTCGTATTTCATGGGAAAACAATGTGGTAGATCGCTTCAGTCGCCGCCAGTTTGAATTTCAGGAGAACCTGGAAAGCAATTTACTATTGCTTAATTCCACCCTGAGGGCGCAGTATTTTATCGATTACAACTGGACCTTGACGCTACAGGCCCGCCTTACCAGTACGTTCAGTTGGGATGGATTCGATCAGGTGAACGGCAGTTCACTGTTAAGTTTATCCAGCCAGTACTTCTTCTTTTGAGTAGAACGGGAGGGGGACCAACTACTTCCCTCCTGCAATATCGAATAGGGCACCGGAGGTATACGATGAATCGGCAGACAGCAACCAAAGAATAGCGTGAGCTATTTCCTCCGGCTGCCCGCCACGCTGCATAGGGATGGCTTGCTTGACGCGTTCTATACGCTCGGGCTCGCCACCATCAGCGTGGATATCGGTATAGACTGCACCAGGCCGAACGCAGTTAACACGGATGCCCTCCATAGCCACTTCTTTAGCGAGGCCAATCGTGAGCACGTCCATAGCACTCTTGGAAGCAGCATAGTCGACATATTCATTTGGTGAACCCGTCTTGGCCGCGATCGAAGACACATTAACGATGGCACCACCACTACCTCCATGTTTGGTAGACATGCGCCGAACAGCCTCTCGACAACAGAAAAAACAGCTGAACACATTGGCCTGAAAAACACGCTGCAAGCGGCCCGCATCCATGTCTTCCACCCGCATCTGCCTTTCCAGTATACCGACATTATTCACCAGTGCATGTAAGGCCCCAAAATCCTGATCGACCTGTTGGAAGAGAGTTTCCACCTCCTGTTCGATGGATACATCGGCGCGATAGGCCCGAGCGATGCCTCCTGTGGCTTCGATAGCCGCTACTACGGCAGTAGCAGCAGTTTCATTTTGCCGGTAATTGACGGCCACTTGGTAGCCTTTCTGGGCAGCAAGAAAGGCGGTAGCTGCGCCAATGCCGCGACTGGCACCAGTGATGAGAATGGTTTTGGGCATGAGTGCTAAATTTTGTCAGAGAACCAATTTTGTTTGGAGATCATTCAACAACCGCTACGGGCAAATCTCCTGAATGTTGGATACGGCCCGTTGCGGATCGATGGCAATTAGTTCTTGGTAATCGGCGCAACCGCCAATAGTGTCACCGAGGATCAATTTGTAAGCAGCGCGGTTGCCAAAGTAATCCGGATCGCTTGCGTCCAGGGAAATCTGCCGATCGAGGTCGGCGATAGCCGCTTCAAAATCTTCGAGGCCAGCCAGACATAGGGCCCGGTTGTAATAGACCCGCCGATACAGTGAATCACGGGCGATTACTCGATCAAAGAAATCGATGGCCGTTTCACATTCCTGCCCGGTGGTCCAGCAGTTTTGCGAATAGGTAAAGCCCAGGCCGTAGTAAGCTTCTACCCGGTTAGAATCCAATGCCAATGCTTGTAGAAAAGTGTTGTAGGCTTCTTCTAGCTGACCATCGACTGCTTTACTGCGGCCTTTTTCGATCAAGGCATCGTAAGACAGATTGCTGCTCTGACTGGTAGGTACAGAGGAGCAGGATGAAAGCATTGAAACGATTACTACTATGACAATGACGTATTTCATGTTGCGTGTTGACTATGTTCAGAGTGCCGCTTTCGACATGAGTAATTTATGGATCAGTGGTTATTCAATCGTTGCGTTGATCATGTCAATTAATTGGAGCTCACGAGTTCGCTGTATACCCAGTCCAGTTTGCTCGGTACCGAACTCAAGCTTGTCGATACGATCTTGATGCCAGGCCATACAGTCGTCAATTGTTTCGGTGATCGGACGATACTGAAAACCAGTGTTCAGCAACTTCTGGTTGCTGATTTGCATGAAGCCACGGTCTTCCGATAAGGGAGCCCAAAGCGGCAAGTCAGAGAAGGAGGCGATCCCTTGCGTTGCGAGAAATTCTTCCGAAGCCCATACCAAAGTAGTGGACGATTGAAAGTGCTCCTGTAGTAGGGCAAGGAAGTCGCGCCAAAGTAGTGCGCTTGGGGTAGGCCCCAAACAATTGAATGTGCCAGTTAATTTATTATCAACGGCATGCGCAACGAATGCTCCCACATCCTTTACATCGATAAACTGTAAGGGGTCTTCGCCAGACCCTGGAGCGATAATCGCTTCATCACGATTCATCTGCAGGCACCAATAGAGCAGGTCCAAGGCAGGATCTCTCCAACCGCTAATGACTCCAGCCCGGACAATAGTATGGCGATCTGGGAATCGTTCGCGGACCAATTCTTCGGCAGCGGCTTTCTCCTCTGGGTATGTCCATTCTTCTCTGGGTAAATTTAGATCCACCACCTCCGATTCCTCGTGTAGGCCAACCTCCTGGAAGTCCCGATAGACCGCGATACTGGAGATAAAGATGTAGTGGGCGGTCTGCTCTTGCAAAACAGCCGTAGCGTGATCTACGAGATGAGCGTGTTCGGGCCAGACATCGATGATGACGTCCCATTGGTGATCGAGTAGGGCTTGGTAAGCCTCCGGGCCATTCTCCCTATCACCCCTGATCAAAGGGAGGTTGGGAAAGAGGTCGGGATTGGTGATGCCTCGATTGAAAAGGGTGACGTTATGCCCAGCTTCCAATGCGGCATTGACTATAGCAGGCCCCACAAATTGTGTGCCGCCCAGGACGAGAATGTTTAGCTCTTGTTCGGATCGGCCACAAGAAGGAAAGCCGATACTTGCGAGCAAACCAGTGCATGCTATCGCCTTGATAGCTCCCCGTCTATTCATATGGTTAGACATGATACAACAGTTTTACAGGTTTCATGTGTGCCTGAGGAATAAGATCGGAGGCTTGCTAAAAGCCCCAGAAAATGCTAATTCCCCGCCCAGGTGGAGTGCATCATTTTCAACCGCCAGCCCTGTTCGGTTTTTATAGCCAAGGCGCTTTCCAACCAACGGGCGTCGCCTACTAAAGAATCCGCTTGATGGAATTCGGCGTAGTTGTAATAGGCAATTTGCATCGACTCTCCGTATTTGTCAATCGAGAGGTAGTCCATGCGGTTGGTGCGAACGGGGCGGTCCGTATTGGCCAATTGCTGGCGCATGAACTCCTTGATCCGATCATTATCCCACACCTCTCCTTGTTCCAAGATGATGAAGTCATCGGTATGGTAGTCGCTGATTTTGGTAGAGTCCACGCCTCCCCATAAATCGTCAAAGGCGCCTTGGATGAGGTCTTTAGCGATTTGTTCTTCCTCTGCGCTGAGTGGAGCATCTGTAGGTTGATCTTGCGCCACTTGGCAAGAGTAGAGCAGCAATAGTAACGGGAGCAGGTTTTTCATAGTCCTTTAATTGAAAGTTGAACGATGTTTATTCTACTTGACAATCCCTTGCTCAGACCGCTAACTGGTCGATCTGATACAGTTTGTACTGACCGGTTTTTCCCTTTAATTCGGTTTCAAAGACCTGGTGTTCTGGATAGAGCGCCGCAATTTTAGCATAGGCATCCTCAGACAGCAACAACTTGGTGCCGAAGACTTTGTTGGCGGATTCGATACGGCTGGCATAATTGACGTTGTCGCCAATGATGGCCAATTTTTTCATGGCGCCGGTATCGAACGGACCAATGATCACGTTGCCGAAATGAACACCCGCCCGAATGCCGAAGCGGGTATTGAAGTTGCCTTCCAGGTAGTTGTTGAATTCGTCCAGTTGCTCATTCATGGCTTGGATAGCGTTGATCGCATCCAGCACGGCATTGTCGCGCTCGCGATCAGTACCGAATACAGCTAAAATGCCGTCACCGGCTACATCACTGATGATGCCAAAATGCTCCTGGATAATACTGTTCATCAAGCGATAATAGCGATTGAGAACATGTACAATATCGTAGGGCGGGAAGCGCTCGGCAAAGGTGGTGTAATTGACGATATCGGTAAAAACGATGGCCACTTGTTGTTGCCGCCCCAAAGCTACTCCCGACTGGTCGGAGAATTGCGCAGAGATCAGGTCGAGATCAACCTTGTCTGATACCATTCGCCGAATGGAAATGGGGCCACTTATCGTAGTTTGGCAGGCCAATCGGATGCTCTCGGGGAAATTCAACTTACCGGCAATCAACTGCTCTGCCTCATTTCGCGGCGAGCAGTTGGCCAGGCCTTCCGATACACTTACCCGGCAGGTAGAGCATTTTCCTTGGCCACCACAGGCATGGGTATGATTGATCTGGGCCGCTAGGGTAGCAGCCAAGATGGTACTATCAGCAGGGCAATCAACCTCTTGTTGTTCTTTGAACAGATAGATCTTATTCGAGTCAGCCGCCATTCTTCTTTTTGTTTATTCTACCAATAATAGGCTTTTCGAACCTATTCTCGCAATGGATCCAGCACTGCTTTCAGGTCGACCTGATAGATGTCTCCCGGAGGACGGACTCCTTCTTCTTGTTCTGGCAATAAGCCCGGCCGTTCGGAGGTGAAATACAAGACCTGATTGTCCTTCGAAAGCCCAGGCGCAAACTCGGTGTAAGGGGAGTTAATCGCCTCGCCAAGATTGATGAGCTCCGACCATTTGCCGGCATTATTCCAACTAATGAAAAGGTCGGCAGTACCGTTACCCTCCGGATCGCGGGCAGCTACGATAAGGAAACTTTCATCGGCAGCGATGCAAGGGTTGCTAGCATAAATGGGTTCGCCACGGAGTTTTAGAATTACGGCCTCTTCTTGCTGATAGGCGCCATTTTCAAAGCGGCACACCACGATGCCACGCTCTCCCCGTTCCGAGAGGAAATAGGCGTTGCCGGATGCGGCGAAAGTGATGAAGTAGTCCGTAGAGTCGGAGTTTAGCGGAACATCCAGTAGTCGAGGCTCCGACCAGCTTTGATCGGCCAGGCGTTCTACATACCAATGGCTTAGCTGTTCGGAGGCTATGCCAGTTGTGTCGACCGGGCGATCGGAACTAAAGTAGAGTCGTTGCCCGTCGACACTTAGGAAAGGATCGATGTCGAGGTATTCGCCGGTGGAAAAGGCGAGGGTGTCTCCGGCAGACCATTGATCACCTGTTCGCTCGCTATACAGAATGCGGATACTGGAGCGGTCGGGTGTGGTACGGTTGAAGAACAGGAGGTTTTCTTCAGCATTAATCGTGGTAGCAAACTCCGGTAGTTCGCTGGAGATGGTGCCTTCGCCAAAGAGGGTAGCCATCACTTTTTCGGCCGGTTCTTCTTGTTGGCAAGCCAAAACAGCCATACTAAGGAGTACGATTGGTAGATACTTCATGTCGGGTGGGTTTTAGGCTAAGTTACCGGATTACCAGTACTCTACATACCGATATTCATTAGCAAAGAGGTAACCGAATTGATTCGGAGCATATTCTACCAGATAATAATTTCCCGTTCTCTCCAGAATCTGTAGGAAAGAAGGACGAGGCTCGAGTTGCGGTTTCAGTCTGTTTTCCCCAACCACTTGCGGATGGGAAGGTGAAATAGGTAGCAATCGCCAGCGGTCACCGACCCGTACTTTAATGACCTTGAACTGTAGGTTGGCTAAGTTAATGGGGCAGGGGAAGAATCCGATCTGATCGTATAGGAAGTCTAGCGGATAGTAGTACTGACGGGTTTGCCCATCATTGAAGAGCGTGCCAGCAATGGCGATCTTCCCATCATGGCGGTAGAAGACGGTCGCTTCGTTCAAGCGATAGATCGAATCGAGCTCGACCAGTAGTGAATCTCGCTGAGGCTGTTTGCTGCCGTCAATTTCCACAATCTGGTAGCGAGGCAGAGCATGTGCTTGCTGCGTATTGCTGAGCATGCTGAAGGCGGCACAGTTTTCTTCCAGGCCAAACCCACAGCTAAGGATAATGTGTCCTGGTAGAGTATCCATGATTTCTCCCTGAAGCGAAAAGAATTTTTGTTGGCCGTCTAGCCATAATGTGCCGTAGCCACCGGTGGAGCGATCTACGGAAGAAGGAGCGATTGAATCATAGCGGATCGGGAGCAGGAATTCCCCCTCTTGATCAATGATGCCATAATGGTTCCCTTTGCGTACTCGAGCGTGTAATAAGTACTCCTCGCCGAGATAGATGTGAAAAAACGTTACTCCGTCAAAGGCGGGTTGGATGACCACCTCCTTCTCTTTATTCAGATAGCCCCAAAGGCCCTCTCGTTGAACGGGGATGAGGTCGTCCCAGTATGGTTGTGCGCTTAGCACTGTGGGGAGAAGAAATGCTGCCAGTATTAGTAAGCGGAAAAGCGGGGCGTATTGTTGGTTAAGCATGGTCCATGTTTCAGTGATCCTTTTTGATTAGATGCCGAAAAGCCCTCTTGTACATAATCCGATATCCTCTTTCTCTCCCTAATCCTTAAGTTGGACTGGCATTCTTAGCATCCTGAGTAGTTCCTTTTTAAGTCCGCTGCGTGTGTTGAGTCTCCTATGCTAAAACCGTAGAATGTGTTTAGTAGCGTTAGCTAAGAATCGTGCTGCCTTATTGTAAACGACTATCTCTTTCGAATTTTCCTTCAATATTTAAGGGCAAAATGCCCCGTATACCCTGGCTTTCCTTATCTTTATCATCTCTCCTAACCACTAGACTTGAAGAACCACCACCTGATGCTTGGCAGTAGTGTCAAGAATGGTGTGCGTGCTTGAGTCAGTTGTTCGGAGAGAAAGACGACTAATTAGAAGCTGTTAAGGTTTGGCGTTTGAGAATTGTTACGGGTCATTTTTTTGATCCTTGAGGCAGCAAAACCGGAGTTTGGCCTGCGCCAAATGAGGATTTTGCAAACGAAAAGGAACGGAAAAAGGATTGTAACAAAATCGAAGGGTTAAATCTTAACAGCTTCTTAGACCTTATCACAACAAATTTTAATTCTCATGATGCGACAATTACTACTGACGCTATCTCTGGCGTTGTTGGGTACTGTAGCGATGGCTCAACCGGCCTCGGCTTTCTGTGAAACGCCAGCTCAGCACTTCGACGTTAACACCCCTGGTTCTGGTATCCTTTTGACCATCGCCAACATCGATGCCAACACCATGTACGTGGAAATCGAATCCACCGAAGGTGGAGCAGTAAGCCAACTCTTGGTCAATGGCGGTAGCGGTGCGCAAATCTCTAATGCGAACACCGGCGTTCCTGGAAAGATTAGCAAGTTCCTAACATGGCCGGGTACACCTCCAGCTGATGTATTTATGGAAATTCTTTGGGGCAAGGAAGGTTTCCCTGGCCTTTGGTTGTTACAACCAGGTGGTAACACTTATCCGTTCAACGCGGTATGTGATGGTTTGGCTCCTCCTCCGCCAATTGTAAACCCAACCTTCTGCCAGACGCCAGTGACTCACTTTGCAGGCGATCCTCCTTCGGAGATCTTGTTGACCGTCACGAACATTGACCCCAACACAATCTTCGTTGAGATTGAGTCAACTGATGGAAATGCGGTGAATTTCATGCAGTTGCAGACAGCTACTCCTGGTGGTGCGATTTCTCCTCCGGACTTCTCCGTTCCTGGAAAAATCAGCCAAACGCTCAGCTATGCCTCCCCTCCAGCCGAGGTAAACATTAATCTGCTTTGGGGTAAAGAGAACTTTGGTGGCCAATGGCTGCTTGGTACATCACCGACCACCGTTTCCTTCGCCGTTAACTGCGATGCACTGGCTATCCCAACGATGGGGCAGTGGGGCCTATTCTACCTGGCACTCTTGATCTTGATCCTTGGTGTAGTAGGTGTTACAGCTACTAAGACGGCTATGCAACTGAGCACTACTGAAGGCAGCCGTTCTGCTTCCTTCTCACTGACACAATTCCCATTCGAGAAAGGCGCATTCTTTGCGGCCTTCAAGATGGTCTTGTTGTTTGTGCCATTAGCTTTCGCCTTCATCTATGTCGTTTGGGGTGAGATCATCTTCGACGATATTGTAGGTATGGCATTGGCTATTCCGATGGTCGCTTACCTGGTTTACCTGGTAAAGCGGAGTTAGTGCTCTGTACAGTTAAAATCGCCGGGTAATTTGTGGCGTCTTTTGCTGCTGCTCTGCGTTGCGGAACCCCTTGCGTAGCTTAGGCTATGCGCGAGAACCCGCGCCTTGATCAGCAGCAAAATTCGCGGACATCTGACCCGCCATTTTAAGCTGGACAAAGCAGCTGTACCTTCCTGATAGCAAACTAAACTAAATGCAAAGCCCGAGCTCGTCATGAGTTCGGGCTTTGTAATTTTTGGGAGATATGAGCTGCTGCGGGCCTGATGTGATTCTATTTTTCCCTAATTTAGAAGCAGCATCCTCCCGACACCATGCACCTACTCGCCTCCCGACAAAGCTTCCTGGTCCATTCTTTTTGCCTGCTCCTTTCTCTGGCCTCTCCTCAGGTAGTTGCCCAAAATAAGGTGCCATCTTTTGCCGATTATCGCCACCTCATCTTTGAACAGATTCAGCCTAATCTAATCGCCAATTCAAAAAGCCGTGATCTCTGGAAGGTCATGCAGGATAGTCACGGTTTTCTTTGGTTTAGTTCGCAAGCCGGTTTGCATCGATATGATGGCCGCCACTTTCAGCTCTATACGCATGTGCCGGGTGATACGACTAGCTTGCCACCACATCGCGTATGGGAAATGGAAGAAGATGCCCTGGGCCGGATTTGGGTCGCGACCGATGATGGACTGCGTGTTTTCGATCCACACACCGAGCAATTCGAAAAGCTGCGTTGGCGCGATTCAACTTATCTTGCGTCAGGAATTACCTTCAACATTACCCGTGATCAACAAGACAGAATGTGGGTGACAACGCGTGGTAACGGCTTCTACGTGTTTGACCAAATTCTGGATACCGTTTGGCATTTTCGACACGATGCAGCAGACCCGCATAGCTTGTCGGATGATATTGTGGTGGAAGTCCTCGAAGATCGAAAAGGAAGGTATTGGATAACCACCATGTTTGGTGGCTTGAATCGCCTGGATAGCCTGGGCGGTCCTTTTACGCACTATCTGCATGTACCAGATGATCCGACCAGTGTCCCCAGCAATTCTATTATGTACGCCTTGGAGGACCAAAACGGTGCGATCTGGCTGACCACGTGGAATGGCATAGGCGTTCTTGATCCAAGCTCAGGCTACGTTACCACTTACCAGCACGATGTGGCAGATTCCCACTCACTGGCACATAATCGGACCTGGCACGCTGCTGAAGATGGGAACGGCCATATTTGGATCGCTACTTCGGGAGGGCTTAGCATTTTTGATCCGCAGAAAAAGCATTTTTCCAATTACCGACACGATCCCTTTAATGCGAATAGCTTATCTGATAACTATCTGCGCTTCGCTTACGAAGATCACGACGGGAATATGTGGTTGACTTCAGCTAATGGGATCAATAAAGCTAGCCGGCAGGCCAATCAATTTTCCTTCCAGCCTTATCGCCAACAACCGGGAAGTAGTGTAGAAAACCCGCACGACGGAATTACTGCGATTCTGGATGATAGCAATGGCCGTAGATGGGTGGCCACGAATGGCGGTGGAATTTATCAGATGGATTTGGCTGACGAGTCAATTCGTTTGTTTCTTACCACCGATGATGCCAGCAGTACATCCATCTGGACGATTTTCGAGGATAGCAAAGATCGCATACTAGCGGCCACTCACGCTGGGGTAATGGTTTATAATGAATTTGCTGGACGGTTTGTCCCGCTCACTATAGGGGCAGGAGGTTCGCCCTTTACCCATAGTATTCGCGATATCATTGAGCCACAGCCAGGAGTACTTTGGATGGTAGGAGATGAAGGATGGTTTATCCTCAGTGAAGAAAAGGGTAGCTTAGACCAGCCCGACGCAACGATCGATGTGCTCACCACTATTTTCTTGGATCAAGCAGGACGTGTCTGGCTGGGGCGCCAAAAAGGGGTACATGTCCGTTACCCGGATGGACGGGTCTTTTCTTTCTCTCACGATGAGAAAGATCCACATAGCCTGAGCAATAATTTCATTACGGGCATTGTGGAAGATACCGATGGAGTAATATGGGTTGCTACAAAACATGGCCTCAATCGATTTTCATTTGCTGGAACGGGCAATGCACCAAGGCTTAGTCGCTGGACAATGACTAATTCGCCGCTGACAGCTATGCAAATGCTTGATGTGACCTTGGATAAAAACGGCCAGATGTGGGGGTTGTTCCCTCAAGGTGTTACCCGCATTGATCCTGAGAACCGGGTGTGTCAAACCTTTTCCCCGCTACCGCAATCGGACATTTTGAGTTCCCGTTTTGGCCACAGTCGTAATGGACGACTCCAAGTGGGAGGCTACTATGGTGTTTACAGCTTTCAAGCAGACTCATTACAGTCTCAGCTGACTTGGCCTCCTGTGTGGATTACTGATTTTCGCTTGTTTAATCAAAGTGTTCCCATACGCGGCGGATTTATGGATACAGCCGCATTGGAGTCGCCGCTGATGGAGGCCGTCCTTTTTACCGATCAGCTCACGCTAAAACATTGGCAAAACGACTTTTCGTTTGTCTTTGCTGCGTTGGAATATTCGGCTGTTGAAGGTCGGCAGTTTCGCTATCGCCTTGATGGCTATGATGACCATTGGATCACTCCAAGCACTGATTTTCCGATTGCTGCCTATACAAATATCCCGCCTGGTAACTATGTTTTTCGCGTTATCCTTTCGGCTATGGATGGGAACTCAAGGTCCAGTGAAGATCAACTGCAAATTCGTATTCGCCCTCCCTGGTACTGGGCCTGGTGGTCAAAGTTAATCTATGGATTTGTTCTTGCGGGGATCCTTTATGGTGGGTATCAGGTTCAACTCAAGCGTCGCCTGGCACAAGTGGAGGCCCGCCGATTTGCCGAGCTGGATCAATTCAAGACTCAATTTTATACCAATATTACCCACGAGTTTCGGACGCCATTAACGATCATTTTGGGTATGGCGCAGCAAATGAAGAACCAGGTGAGTGAGCACGCCAAGCATCACCTGGATTTGATCAAACGCAATGGGCGGCAGTTGTTACAGTTAGTCAATCAAATGCTTGATCTGTCGAAGCTGGAAGCCGGTCACCTACAGCTGCAGCTAGTACAGGGGGATGTCATTGCCTTTTTACGCTATTTAATCGAATCATTTCAGTCCTTGGCTGCCCAAAAAGATATTGCCTTACACCTTCAGTCTCAGGTCGATCAACTCCTGATGGATTACGATCCCGATCGCCTGACGGCCATCGTTTCCAATTTACTAGCTAACGCGGTTAAGTTTACGCCAGCTGGTGGAACAGTGGACGTGCGAATTGCTGCCTCTCCCAAACAACTGACCATACTCGTTCGGGATTCAGGGACTGGAATTGCTGCAGAAGACCTACCGTTCATCTTTGACCGGTATTACCAATCCCAATCACTCGTTTTCCTGGATCATGCCAGCCTGAGTGGTAGTGGGATAGGATTGGCCCTAACGAAACGCCTGGTAGAACTAATGGGAGGGGCCATTGAAGTCCAGAGCCAATTGGGCGAGGGAAGTACTTTTAAAGTGGAATTGCCGATCAGCAGATTGCAGCCATTGCTTGCTACCCCATCACCAATCGTGATGCCACCTGTGTCAGCTCCGCGTCTTCGCCAAGAGTATTTGAACAGTGGCGCATCGGATCGCCCTCTGCTATTGCTGGTGGAAGATAATGTGGACTTGCTGCATTATCTGGTCAGCATTCTAGCGGATCGATACCAATTACTTACGGCAAAGGATGGGCAGGAGGGAATTGATCGCGCGTTGAACCAGCTTCCCGATATGATCATAACGGATGTTATGATGCCTCGAGTGAATGGATTGGAATTGTGCCGGCGACTGAAGAATGATGACCTGACCTGCCATATTCCGATCATTATGCTCACAGCCAAGGTCGACACGGATTCTCGCTTAACGGGTCTACGCCAGGGAGCGGATGCTTACCTCGCCAAACCATTTCTCCCGGAAGAGTTGGATATATGCATCGTTAAGTTGCTACAGTTGAGAAGCCGTTTGCAGGCCTACTATCAGAGCCAGTTAGGTGCCTCGGAAAAGGATGTAGTAAAGGCTGATACGGTGGTGGAAGATCCTTTTCTCGTACAGGTTAATCAACTCATTGCGACACATTTGAGCGATGAAAGCTTCAGTGTGGAATTCATGAGTTCGCAATTGTTCGTCAGTGTTTCAAATTTATATCGAAAATTGAAAGCGCTTACAGGGATGAGCCCGAAGGAATACTTACGCTATCATCGCCTCAACGAAGCGAAAGAAAAGTTACGTAGTACCGATGATTCAATTGCCGACGTGGCTCATCAGATTGGTTTTGCCGATCCGCTTTACTTTTCCCGGGTTTTTCGGAAGGAGATTGGAATGAGTCCTAGTCAATTCCGCCGAAATTCCGGAGCTCTTGATACCGATTTGCACGATTTGTCCAGCTAACTGCACGATTTGTCCAGCTCCCCTCCAAGTCATGGAATCTACTTTTAAGAGGTCTGTTTTTTACAACTAAAATCCTCTTCAAAATGAGAGCAACCTTTACCTCAATTGCGCTATTGTTTCTTGGTGTATTACCTGTTTTTAGTCAAGGCGACACCCTGTATCAGAGCTTTGTACATGATGATTCCTTGCGGAATTACATCTTATACGTACCAGCCGATTACGACGGCTCGGAGGCCTGGCCTCTGGTCATCAATATGCACGGTTTTGCTTGGGATGCAGCTGGACATATGGCCTTCAGCAGCATGAACCCGGTGGCCGATACGGCGCACTTCATCGTAGCCTATCCACAGGGGTTAACTATGGTGGCAAGCATTCCTGGGTTTCCACCTCCTTCTCCCGGATTCAATTTATTGGCGGACTCTCTGTTTGTGTCGCCAGATGATGTGGATGATATTGGCTATATCAGCCGTATGCTTGACTTGATTAGTGCCGACTTCCAAATAGCGTCGGATCAGGTGTATGCCTGCGGTTTCTCCAATGGCGGTATGTTTTCACACATTCTGGCTTGCGAAATGGAAGACCGGATCGCGGCAATAGCGGCTGTTGGCGCAAGTATGCCCACTACGTTCACTTGCGATGCAAGTCGACCGGTACCGGTCCTGCAGATCAATGGAACGGCAGATAATTTGGATTACGATTTAGGTCTTCCAGGCTTACTGAATTCGATCCCGGGCACATTGGATTTTTGGACGGCACGTAATAGCTGCGAGGCTAGCCCTGTACTCACTAGTTTACCAGACTTCGTTACCTCCGATAGTTCAACGGTGGAGCGGCAGGAGTGGCTGAATTGCGAAGCCGAGGTGGGGCACTTCAAAATCTACGATGGTGGGCATCAGTGGCCTGGAGGGACTAATCTCGTACCTTTTCTCGGTCATTTCAACCTGGACATAAATGCCAGCGCTGAGATTTGGAATTTCTTTCAACGCAATCCCCATCCGAATCCTCCAGGGCGATTGACGACCGAAACCTTGATCCACGATGATTCGTTGCGGAGCTTTTTACTGTACGTACCAGCAGCTTATGATGGATCAGAAGATTGGCCATTAGTCATCAATATGCACGGATTTGCCTGGGATGCACCAGGCCATATGGTCTTTAGCAATATGAATGCGGTAGCCGATACAGCGAACTTCATTATAGCCTATCCACAAGGCCTGACGATGGTGGCCTCTATTCCGGGTTTTCCACCGCCTTCTCCAGGCTTTAATCTATTGGCGGATTCCATGTTCGTCTCCCCCGACAATGTAGACGATATTGGCTTTATTGAACGACTGCTTGATACGGTGAGTGTGCAATACAGTATTGCTCAGGATCGAGTGTATGCTTGTGGGTTCTCGAATGGAGGGATGTTCTCCCATATCCTGGCCTGCGAGATGGAGGATCGCATTGCAGCTATTGCTGCCGTTGGGGCATCACAACCCGTCACGATTGCCTGTGATGCCGCTCGTTCCGTACCGGTACTCCAAATTAATGGTACGGCGGATAACCTGGACTATAACCTGGGCCTTCCCGGGTTACTGAAATCGATTCCTGCCACATTGGAATTCTGGGCAAATCGCAATGGCTGTGACCCTAGCCCGGTGCCGGTTAATTGGCCTGATCTAACCACAGAAGATAATTCCACGGTACAATACCAACAGTGGATCAATTGTGAATCGGAAGTGGCGCACTTCAAGGTCTTCAATGGAGGACATCAGTGGCCTGGCGGTGTTAATCTCCTGCCATTTCTTGGCCCTTTCAATCTGGATTTGAACGCTAGTGCAGAGATTTGGAATTTCTTCAACCGAAACCCACTGAACAACCCGGTTTCGCTGGAGGGCACGCCTACTACTGCCGATTTTACATTCCGTGCTTATCCCAACCCATTTTCGGATGAACTGACCTTGGAGTTCGAGCTGCCTCGTTCGCAGGCCCTGCAATTACGCTTAGTCAATGTGCTTGGCCAGGTAGTAGGAGGTGGTCAGTTTATGGAACTGCCAGCGGGCCAACACCGTCTGCCTCTATCAGTGGATAAGCATCGATTAGCAAGCGGTGTCTACTACGTTCAGCTAGTACTTGATGGACATGTTTGGACGAAGCCAGTGGTGTATCGCCCTGCCAACTAATCAGTCGACTATTAAGAGCACTATTTTGGTTTAAGTAAGGTAGTCCGACCCAGCTCCAAGGGGACACGAGCTAAAGGGTCGGACTTTTTTACTTACAGCCTTTTGGCAGTTGCCCTAAAACTTCCCGTTGCTGTTCTGCCATTCCTCTTGCGGTGGGATGGGTTGAATCACATCCCAGTGCTCCACGATTTTCCCGTTATCTACCCGGAAAAGATCGTAGTAAGCCACGTGGTCGCCAGCGCCGAACTTTCCTTCGCTTACTGTGAGGACAAAGTTGCCCTCTCCCAGTACGTGGTGAACGTTATCGTATTCCATCACCAAGCCGTTTTCAGCAAAGTACTGGAGTGCTGCTCCCAGGCCATCCAAGCCGTCGGCTACTGCCGAGTTGTGCTGGAGATACTCTTCTGTGCTGACGTAGTTGGTCAACTTGTCGGCTTCTCCATTTAACAGGACATCCGTTACGAAACCCTGTACCAAAGTTTTGTTCTGAGCCGTTTGGCCCAGATCGGTAATGTCGGTGGCACCGTCAAGTTGAGTGCGACCGCTTGGATTAGGTGGCGTGATTTCCGCGAGATTATCCCAGTGCTCCACGATCAAACCATCTTCGAAGCGAAAGAGGTCAAAACCTACTTTAGGGCCGAAGAAGTCGTACTCCGTGTGCAAGAAGACATAGTCGCCATCTTCGAAGGCGCGAACGACCTTTGCTTTGAAGCCGCCTTCCGGTGCGTTGGCGATCACTTTGCCAAAGCCTGCTAAACCATCTTCTACGCCCAGGTTGTGCTGGATGTACTTGTTGGGGTTGATGTAGCCAACCGGTTCCTGTGCACCTGATTCCAGGCTTTCGATCAGCGCGACAGCTTTTTCTTTGTTGCTCAATTCCATGGTAGTGGTTGTTTCTGATTCAGTTTCTGAAGTGGACTCCTGTGAGCTACTGCAACTGACAAAAAGCGAAAGCAGTGCCAGGAGTGTGAATAGACGTGAGTATTGCATCGTTGTTGTATTTGGTCAATAATTACAAGGCAAAGATGCAGGTGTTGCCGGTTTGTTTCGCTATCGATTTGTGCGTTAGGACTGTAAAAATGGGAAAGTTTAAGGTGGATTTATCCCAGCCATTGCCTTCGACGGGAAGGGGTTGCTTCAGCATTTGTGGTACTTATGGCCCTTCCATTTTGGAGGTCTCTGATGTCGACATACTGACGCTGCGGTCAGCACAGGTTTATCGTCGGGGGAAGCCTGCCTACCAGTGAGGCTGCCGAGCAGGCAGGGGCGGGGGATGGGTTTACCTATGCGCTACCCGAAACTGCTCGGGAGTGAGTTGAGTTTGCCGCTTGAAGTACTTGTAGAAGTTGGTACTTTCCTCGAAACCACTCGTATAGGCAATTTCCTTGACCGATAGATCGGTATTGATGAGTAGACGCTGGATTTGCTTAGTGCAAATGTCATCAATAAATTCCTTGGCAGATTGATGGACGATACTTCGGGTGATGTTGTTGAGCGTTTTGGTGCTCACGCCCAGTTCGCGGGCATAATCTTGAACTCTAGTGGTTTGATTGGCCATCTGTTCCACCAATTCTTGGAAGGAAATGAATTCACTTAGATACTTGCGCTGTCGGAGAGATTGGCTACTACGGGCTTTGATGCGATAGAGCTTGGCAATCAAAATCTGCAACTCGCTACGGATGATGCCTTGGGAATATTCATCATTCACTTCGAAATATTCGTTTTGGATGTAGGTCACCAAACTGGAAATCTCACTCAATTCTTCTAAAGACAATTGAATTTTCGGTGCCCCTAAGGCCTCGTTGAAAAGCTGTAGTGACTTTAGCGCTTCCAGCTGCTCCAAATAGCTGACCAAAAAGGTATCGGTAAACAGGAGTAGCGTTCCCTGGATATTGTCAGGTGGATGAAAGCGATGGATTTGATCTTTACGGATGGTGATGATGCTTCCCTGCTTCAGCGGGTATTCGATGAAGTCGATGGTATGGGAACCTTTTCCCTTGTGAACGAGGAGGATGATGTAGAATTCGACCAGATGAAGCTGAAAGGGGGAGTGATCCAGCGCTTGTCGCGTGGCTATATCTTCTAAGCTCACAACATCAAACTCCGCCCGCGGATTTTGGCGATTCTGAAATTTGATATGCTTGGGAGCTTTCATCGGATTCCAATCGATGTACTACGATAAATTCTGAGAAAGTGAAGATACTTGTTCTTCTCTTTTACCCTAACGGCGACTTTACTAGATACTTAACCGCAAGGTCTCTTTTGTTGTTGTCAATGCCATGATGGTATTGGTGCGCACCACGCCGGGAATGGTCTTGATCCTTTCGCGCATCACCTGCTCGAGTGCCTTGGTATTCTTTACGCGCACTTTCAAGAGGTAGGAGTACTCTCCGGTGATGAAGTGGCATTCCTGTACTTCTGCTACGGCATTGATCGCTGCTACGAAATGGTCTTCCTCGGCGGGCACCGGCATCAATACCTGAACGAAGGCACAGATATCTAATCCTATTTGATCCGGATTGGGGATGTACACATTCTCTTTCAACACGCCGGTTTGAACCAAACGCTTGATGCGCTCTTTGACGGCCGTTATCGAGAGGCCCACATGTTCTCCTACTTCTGCATAAGACAGCTTGCCATTTTGCTGAAGTAAGCGAATGATGTCCAGGTCTTTTGAATTCATGTTTTAGCTTTTTGTGCTAAAAATTTGCAACAAGATAGCATAAAATGCATTTATTGATTATTAATTTAGCACATAGTGCCTACATAAAAGCTGTGGTTATGAAATCGCTCTGTACAATTGTTGCCGTGTTTTTGGGCTTATTGATGCCTGGCCTGGCTCAAGTTTCTCCTACTGACCTAATAGCGGATATCGACCAGCTCGATAGCCTGATTTCGAACCAACATGTGCGGCCGTTCCGCTTGGTGACCGAAGCGGAGTTTCGATCGACAGTAGCGGAGGCAAAGGCGGCGATCGACGTAAAAGCTAGCTGTGATGAAAGTTGTTTTGTAGAGCTGCTCAAGGTAGTGGCCGCCCTGCGTGACGGACATTCGGTGGTGCGGTCGGGCTCCCGCGAAAAGCTATTTGGATACCTGCCGATCACGACTACATGGTTTGAGGAGGGTTTGTATGTTACACGGGTGCCGGAGCAACATCGAGGGTTGCTTGGTGGCCGCTTGGAGGCGATCAATAACCGACCGATTGCTGATGTGTTGGATGCCCTTCGGACGGTTCTGCCACATGGTAATGACTCGCGTTTCAAGAAATTCGCTTATGCCTATCTCCGGATGCCGGGCTTACTCTATGGCTTAGGCATCACCGATAACCCATTGGGAGCTGACTTCACCTTGACGGTCGATGGTGAAAGTAGGACGGCTACCTTCCAGCATATGTCAGATGAGGAGTACGAGCAGACCAACTTCATCCATTACGATGATACCGTTGAACAACTGCCTTTGTATCGTGCACGGCCCGATGATTTCTACTGGTATCAATACGATAGCTTGAGCAAGGTCTTCTATTTCAATTACAGCCGGGTTGGGAATATGGATGACGAGCGTGCCTTCCAGTTTGCGGCCCGGATGTGGGCAGTGGTAGATTCCCTGGAAGTTGATAAATTTATTATGGATATCCGCGACAACGGAGGCGGACAGTTTGCTTACAGCATGTCCTTTATTCAGGGAATCCTTGACCGGCCGGCGATCAACCAGCACGGGAAACTTTTCGTCATTTCCGGCTACAATACCTTTTCAGCGGCACTGGACATGCTACGGATTCTGGAAGTACAGACTAGTGCCATCATCATTGGCGAACCGCCAGGCGATTATGCGGCCTCATCGGGTGATCCGGAGACCTATGAGTTGGAACGATCCGGTATCGAAGTGCAGTTGTCGAGTGTGTTTCACGCGAGCGTATTTATGGAGGATATGCGTCCCAATCTTATCCTCGATCAGGTGATTCCGTTAAGCTGGGCCGATTATCAAAGGGGAGAAGACGCGGCTTTATTCCTGATCGCCAACGACAATTTGGTTATCCCTAGAGCGGCTCCAGTGGAACCCTATGAAGACTATTTGGGGCGGTACGAGTATGATGAAGACCATCATTTGATTCTCAAGGGCAAGGATGATGAGCTATGGATCGAGCTCTCCCAATCACTCTACTCGCCATTGTATCCTACGGAAGACAACGAATTCGGTACTGAAATTCAGGGCCTGAGCGTGGTTTTACGAGATGATCAGCTTCAATTGAACCTCTCTGGAAGCAGTTCTCAATACTTCGACCGTACGGAAGATAAGATGAGTGGTGTTGACTTTTTATATGCAGGTGATTTTGCAACGGCTAAAGAATGGTATAGCGCCATTAAAGCCAAGGACCCGAAGCACCCTGCACTGGGAGATGGGCGCTTCTCAGAACTGGCACTATTTGCTTTTTTTGCCCACCGGAATGAGGACAGGGAACGAGCCGCCGAAATAGCTAAGGGCATTCTGAATTTAGGTATTGAACTCAACGATGGGGATGCGCCTTCTTGCGAGTTTGCGCTGCGGTTTTATTGAGTGTAAATGAGTGGACGTATTAACCACAGAAGGCGCGGAGTTCTGTTTTGTTACAGGAATAGAAGGGACTACTGCCCCTCTATCTCCTCAGGCACCACACAGGCAGCCCCACGATGATGCGGATTCTCACTGGCCCGGAGCATGCCACTAATGGTGATTTCTTGCCCTTCGTATGACGCTATTTTCGGGTTGTCCAGGTCAATGTGCAGCTGATTGATGCGAGTGGTTTCGCCCCAGCCGAATTCCGGGTTGGTAGCTGAGGGGCGAACGTCGATGCTATCGGGGAGGATAAGAAGAAAGGCTTCATAGGTATCACCAGAGCCTATAATGTACTGGGTACGCTCCACGGTGCCGCTGATCTCAATCGCGTCGCCGTATTCAAATTCAGTAGTTGGCGAGCAGGCACACAGTATGGTCAACAGAAACGGAAGAAGGTGAAGGTGTATCTTGAGGTGTTGCATACTGAAACGCATTTAGATTAATTGCTGGTGTGGTTGAAGACCTCCAGTTTATAACGCTGGAAGAGCGCCCTTCTTGCCCTGGTCAGCCCTTCGCAATACTTCTCAAGTGTCTCCTTCTTGCTTGCTTTTCAATTCAGCATGCCTCTGATCCAATTTGTAGATCGCCGTGCCAAGACTTTGGCTTTCATCCATTTTGATGTCAGTACCGGTGATCATACGACCCCTTTGTCGAACGGCTGAATAGAGGAGGTGAATTTCCTGGCCGATAGTCAGCTCCCAGTAGTTCATTCGTTGTTTCCCGGACAAGAGTAGGAGCAGTTCTTCACCAGTGAAGATATCTTCAACCGTATACTGGGCCTCATCTAATTTTTGACGAACGATGGCTTTTCGAACGGAAACGTCTGGATTCATCCTTATTGATCAAGCTTGAAATAAGCAGGTGTCATTAAGATAGGACGGAAACAGTTAAGATCAAAGTCTTAAAGGCACTATGAACAAGCCTCCAGCGCGTCTTCTTTTAGTTGGTACAACTTAAGCAGCAGCTCTTGCTTGAGCAGTAGGTTGCCCCAGTCGGTCATGAAGGCTTCGCGTTTTTCTTTTTGAAGAATAAAATCGCCTTTCATAAAGGCCGATCGCCAGTGGAAATTGAGGTCGTTGACTTCTTCCTGCAATTCGTAAATACCCTGTATGTCGGTGAGGCATTTAAAGGGCGTGATCGAAAGGTAATCGGTTTGTTTATAAGAATCCCACATGACGTGCGAAAGGTCATTGACCAAGAGCTTGGAATTGAGGTTGAGGCTTAATTCACCTCGTAGCCGCAGCTGGTCATCATCGATTGCTTCCGAGCCTTCGAGTTCGAAGGTGCCTGCTGTTCTTGCCAAGAAATGGTCTAGCGAATCAGTGGCGATAATGATTTCTCCATCAGCCGTTAGTTTCGAAAAAACATAACCTAAGGCCTCGTTTTTTTGGTGCAGCACTTCGTAGTAGTCGGCCAGGGTTTCTTGGTTGTCTGTGATCTCATCTTGTACTTGCGTAAGGGCTTTTTGCTTTTCTCGGTGTAGCGTTCGCGCTTCATAACGACTGTTCAGGTAGAGCCCGAAGATCACGCCGAACATTGTTGAGAAAAGGGTGATGAACCAATTGGAGCTAATGATTCTACGGAAGAAACCCACGTTTTTACTTGCCATACCAGTAGTTGATTATCGGGCAGTCCAAACTGCTGTGAACGGAATCAATTCTCTCTACAAAATCGCTATTCTTCCATTTTCAAGCAATAGCAATAGGACTAAATCGGTAGCTGTTGCAGTTAAACCGCTTTACGAGCGAATGAACTGTTCGCCTAGTAATACCTGTCGCAAATCTCCTTGATGTGTACCAAGTAAATACAGTAGATAAGGTGCGAGGAAAAGAATACCGAAGATCATGGCGATAATGGCGGTAAATACGGAGGTCAAGGCAAACTTCCCTCGCCACATGATCCATAAGCCAGACAGTAGGAGGTAGCAGAAGAAGTCCAGCGTGAACTGTCCTTTCCAGCTCATCGAAGACAGATATTCAAAGGCAGCGGCAAAGAAATTTCCACCGTCTTGCTGAATGGTTAGATAGGTGTAGATGATGATTGCTGCCGTTTGGAGAAGCAGAGTAATCTTTAGAATAGTGTTAGGAGGATGCTTTGATTCCATATTGCTATGTTTTGATTCGGCAATAGTAGAATCTTTAGGAAAAAGACTTTAGACGGAACCGTACAATCTAGCCAGGAGGTCCTACTGCCCGCTAATGAAATCGCGGATGATCCCCGCCATGGCCTCTGCATCATTCCGCTCGATGGGGTGCTGAAAGCCCTCCATCGTTCGCAATTGACCATGCGGGAGTAGTTGGGCAGCCTGCTCCGATTCGGCGATGGTCACCATGTTGTCTTCCGTACCGATACCGATCAAGACGGGCTGCTGGACACTTTGCAGATCACTGTCGTGGAGTCGTTCGCCATTGCCCATTGCCACCATCATTTGAGCTGTATGGTGGAGTACTTCCTTCCAGTCATTGGGCGCGTGCGTCGCCTCCAAGTGCTGCGCAAAGCGAGGCACCTTTTCAGCAATGACATCTGGATTAAGCATGCGCGTTTCCTTAGCGGCAGCTTCCGGTGTCCAATTGAATTTGGTGCCAAAGGTGACGATAGATTGCACCAATTCGGGCTGAAGCCCTGCCAGTCGTAGGCCCACATATCCTCCCATGCTATAGCCGAAAATGTGTGCTGATTCAATGCCAGCTTCCGTCATATAATCGATCACATTTTGGGCAAAACGATCGATCGAGAACTCACCGGTAGCGGCCCGTCCACCGTGGCCTTCAAAGTTGAGGCTGTCCACATCGAAATGAGCAGATAGATGAGTTTTCAATCGTTCCAGCTGTTGCTGGCTACCGAGGGCACCGTGGAGGAGTAGGAGGTGGGTTTTGGTCATTGGTCGGTGAAGTTTTGTCGAAAATAAACAATCCCCAGAAGCAGTACAAGCGTTGGCCATTTTCTAAAAAACACTATATTGCATTGACAGGTACTATGTTTTACATGGTACTGCATGCCGCCATCTAGCAGCGAAAATTACCCGACTCATGAAAATCCTGAAGTATCTAGGATACACCATCCTGTTGGCCCTCCTCGGATTGGGAGGATACATTTGCTACTTTCTTCTTTTCCATAAAGATGTGCCTAAAACGCAAGCGCATGTCAACGAGCGTGAGCTAAATGACTTGTCCCTAGAGGAAGTAGCGATGGCTAATGCCTGGGGAGATACCATGCAAATCGAGCAGGGGAGTCTGGTCGTGCCAGAAAACCGCAAATTGGAGGAGACGAATAAGATTTTAGTCAGCTTCATTCGCATCCCAAGCCGACACCCTAGTCCGCGATCGCCGATCTTCTTTTTGGCGGGTGGGCCAGGAACGCCGGCTAGCCAGGTCGCCAGCCGTTCGTTCTTCTACGTATTTAAGCGCCTTAGTGAATTTGCGGATGTGATCTTGATCGATCAGCGGGGCACGGGGCAGTCGATACCGAACTTGCGTTGCCGCAATGAAATGGCCATGCCAACACAGGAGTTTACCGATTCGGAAAAAGCTGTCCTGGCTGATATCCGGGAAAAGTGCCGGGAATGCGCTGAGGAGTTTCGGGAAATGGGTATTGATCTGAATGGTTACACTTCCCAGCAAAGTGCCCAAGATATTGAAGCGATCCGACAAGCCTTACAGTATGATAATATCAGCTTATTTGGTTACAGCTACGGCACCACGCTGGCCCAGCATTATGTGGCGGAGTTTGAACAACATGTGGATCGCTTGATTTTTGCCGGACCCTCCGCACCAGACCTGGGCTTAAAGATGCCAGCAGATTTGGAAACACAATACCAGCTGATGGACTCGTTGGTCCTCCTGGATCAGCGAATGGCTAGGTATATTCCAAGCTTTACCGAGCTGATGGCGAGTCAGCACGAGCGTCTGCAAGAGCAGCCTTTGGAGATTAAGCTGCCCTTGATGGATGCGGTTGGTGATGACGACGGAGTATTTTTTACCACGCTCTTCAAAGGAATCTCTTTGTTTAAGCCGCACTGGGAGTTGGGGCTAAATGATACGTACCTCCAATTGATGATGGCCCAAAACCTGGGACGAAGTAGCTGGACGGCCATCGCCCCCAAATACTATTACGACTTGTCAAATGGCGAGTACAGCCGATTGGGTAATTACTTGCGAAATTTCAGAAGACAGCCGATGCCCAATGCCTTGTTTTTCACCGTGGCCGCTTCTACCGCTTACCCGCAAGCGCTTTGGGATAAGGTGACCGCGCCAAGGGAAGACGTTTTGCTCCCACACTTTGCTATATCCTTCGGCCGGTTTGATGAGATACTAGAGCAGTTTGAAGTGGAGGAGGTACCGGGCTTGCATGCGGCCGTAGAATCGGAAAAACCCTTGTTGCTCATTGCGGGTACACTCGATGGTCGCACTCCTTTAGCTAATGCAGATACTATTGCAAGGCGTTTCCCCAATCACCGCAGGGTCCTGATCCAGCAGGCGAGTCACAATGATTTGGTCGATGCCTCCGTATTGAGGCATATGGTGCAATTTGTGCAAGGCCTAGATACCGGAGATGTAGTGCTTAATCGCCCCTTTACTTTTGTACCACCGGTGCCTTATCACTACAGCATACAAGACACCTTGGAGAAGACCCGATTGGAAAGTGGAGTACAAGCTGCTCTACGTCAATTTGATGGGATTCGGCGGGAGTTCGAACAGCAGGATGACTTCTTCTATGATGTGAGCGAGCAAGCACTGAATAACTATGGCTACCAATTACTGCAAGCTGAATTGGTGGACGATGCGTTGACCGTATTTCAATACAATGTTTCGCTCTTTCCTGGCAGTGACAATGCTTACAATAGCCTGGCGGAAGGATTGATCGAGAAGGGCGATGAAGCGAGCGCGATAGCCGCATTAGAAAAAGCGATTCAGCTCAACTACCTGGATGGATATTCCCATAGTTTGCTGAATCGCTTTCGAGAAGAATAAAAGTTCGTATTAACTAAGGCGCAATGGCAAGTCAGTCAGTCGCTCACCGGTCAGCCGGCGTACGGCATTGGCTACTGCCGCCCCAATAGGCCCCATCGGTGGCTCACCAACGGGGAGAGGTACATCGGTGCCTTCGATTAGGATCACATCGATCTCCCGCGGGCTGTGCTTCATCAAAGCCATGTCGTACGGGCCATAGATGGTAGGAGACAACTGGCCATCTTCGATTGTCATGCGTTCGTGCATGGCACCGCTCATCCCCATGATGATGGATCCTTCGCACTGTGCCTTAACCTGATCGGGATTGACGGCTACTCCACAGTCGAGCACGCAAGTCACCTTGTGGACCTTGATCTGGTTGTTTTCAATCGAGACCTCGGCTACATGAGCAGCCGGTGAACCGGTATCAATCGAAGCGGCAATTCCCATTGCTCGCCCATTGCTAACGCCATCCTGATAACCGGCAGCTTCGGCCACGCGCTCGATGACCGCTTTGAGACGGGCTCCATTTCCATCGTCGCTGATCTGGGCTAGTCTAAATTCTACTGGGTCTCGTTCGGCGGCGATCGCCATCTCATCAACGAAGCTCTCAACCGCAAAGGTATTGGCTAGTAAGCCCAGACTTCGCCACCAGCTGGTGGCGAAGGGCAGGGTGGTATGCCATTGCACCGCGCGATGGTTCGGGACTTTGTCGTAATTGATGTTGCCACCGCGCATAGCGCCGATATCCGTTCCGAGCATGGTGCCCATTATGGGGGGCATGATCACCGAATTGATGGCGACATCCCCGCTGGCATAATGATGCTCGAGGCCTTCCAGTAGGCCATTTTCGCCCAGCTTGCCCCGCATGATATGATGGGTAGGCGGACGGAATAAGTCGTGCTGGAATTCTTCTTTGCGCGTAAAGAAATACTTCACGGGCCGTCCTACTTCCTGTGACATCTGTGCTGCACGTACGGCATGATCAGTATTTAAGCGTCGGCCGAAACCGCCACCGAGGTAAGTAGGAATAATGTTGACACTTTCCAGGGGAAAATCCAATGCTTCCGAAACCTGCTTTTGCGTTACGCCGATCACCTGCGTAGAGAGGATCACGGTGGCTTTTCCGTCTTTAACTTCCGCTACAGCGCCGTTGGGCTCGATTTGTGCGTGCGCACCGATCGGGCTGGTGAACTCTAGGGAAACAACCCCTTCCTCTTCAGGATCTAGGGCGCTGCCTGATTTCTGCGTGATCATTTCGCTGCCTTTTCCTACTTGCAGTAGTTCTCGGATGTCTTCTTCCGTCCATTTTTGCGGAATATCCCAATTGGCGGTGATTTGTCGGCGGGCAGCCAGCGCTTGCGCATACGTTTCAGCGATAACGCCTACCCAACCGTCCATTTTCATCACTTTCACTACGCCCGGCATGCTTTCTGCAGCGCTAGTGTCGGCACTTTGGAAGCTGGCGCCGATGTGCTCCGGGCGAATGACGCAGGCATGCAGCATGTCCGGCATCTCAGCGTCCATGCCGAAAATAGGATCGCCGAATACTTTTGCGGCAAGATCGATGCGTTGAACCGGTTTCCCAACGAACTGATAGTCGCTCATGGCCCGCAATTCGGGTGTGTCAGGTACCTCCCATTCGGTTACCTCAGCGGCGGCTTCGGCATAGGTCATGGGCTGAGGGCCGCCTGAGATGACGCCATTTTTCGTACTCAGGCTATCGGCTGCGACGCCCATTTTTTTAGCTGCTTCGATTTTGAGCATTTCCCGCATGGTGGCAGCCATTTCGCGCAGCGGCATCCATAGTGTAGCAATAGATAGGCTGCCACCTGTACTCATGCCGTCGACCACGCCGGTATCGGTGGCGGCACCAATTACCTGGATCTGGTCAATACTTACATCCAGTTCATCGGCAACGATTTGGGCGAAGCCGGTAAAGGTGCCCTGGCCCATTTCCACTTTCGAGGAATGTACCAAGACGCCATTATCGGAAGTGATCTCAAACCAGAGGTTAGCCTCAGTGCCGGTACCGGAATAGGGGAGGACCATCGACTCACCCATCTCCAGGCCCATGCGACGCAAAGGGTTGCGAAAAACATAGGTGCCGACAGCAAGGACGCCAAGCGTTCCCAAACCTCCGCGAACCAAAAACTTACGACGAGATATTCTTTTCTTTTCGGTCATGATCTTATTGGTTTACGGGATTCGAAGATTGGTGTAGTTCAGCCGCTCTGTGGATGGCTTTGCGCATCCGCACGTAGGTCGCACAGCGGCAGATATTGACAATGTTGTTGTCGATATCGTCATCCGTCGGATTGGGGTTCTTATCGAGTAAGGCCGCTGTGGCCATCATAAAGCCGGGCTGGCAATAGCCGCATTGCGGCACCACTTCCTCCATCCACGCCTGCTGTACAGGGTGCGGAGCCTCTTGGGTGCCGAGGCCTTCAATCGTGGTGATGTCTTTTCCTTCGGCAAACTTGACGGCATAGGAACAGGAGCGAATTGCTTCGCCATCAACGTGTAACGTACAGGCCCCGCAGGCTGCTTTGCCGCAACCGAATTTGGTGCCTTTCAGGTCGAGCATGTCCCGGATCACCCATAGTAAGGGCGTGTTTCCATCTTCGATTTCAATGGATCGTGCCTGGCCATTTATAGTGAATGCTATTGTCATGATATTAATTTTTTGATTTTATCATCGCTTAGTAACTGATTGGACATTAAATCCTTTTGAAATCGCTTATTCAAGATGAAAGGTCTGTTTCAATTCCTTTAGCGTAAAGAGGGAGGACCAGAAAATAAAGAATTCTCAGCGTCCTCTGCGTTCTCTGTGGTTAATAAAGAGCAAGAGGATTACTCAGCCGGAATGACGGCGCCGGCTTCAAACCATTCGGTGACTGCCTGGATATATTCTTCTTTCGGCACGGGTGGTTTTTCACGTGGCACCCCATCGGCATTGACGCCCGGCGTCCAGGCCCATAAGACCAGCGCATGTTCTGTGAGGTGTTCCATCACCTCGTGGTGGGTGCGTCCGCCATTGCGGGCGGGGTCGAGCATAGATTCGGCGATTTCGGTACGAGACAAACCTTCCCACCTCATGCTTTCTGGAGCGAGACTCCACTCCGGTGCTCCGGGTACACCAGAGAAGTCATTGTTTTCATCCTGGTGGCAGGTGTTGCAATTCGTAGCTGCAAAGCCCATGTTGCCTTCCCCGCGAACCATGCCAAAGTAATGTGGATGACTGTCTTCGCCTTGCTTAGGAATGTTGTCACTCGGGTGGCAATTCACACAGCGTTTGTGGGTTAGCACAGCCATCATCTTGTCAAAATTCTCTTCACTTTCAGCTGCGACAGCGCTTTCCGCCCCCTCTGTAGCGGGCTGCTCCGGCGTGGCATCGCTAAAGGCGTTGGCCAGGAAAATAGTGGCCAGCAGCAGAACGGGTAGGAGATACAGTAATCGATTGTTCCTCATGGTGATCGGTTTTTGAAGGACGCAACAAGCGCCAGAGCTGGACTTTCGGTGAAAGTCGGTAGAGACACACGGGCCTGCACGGCCCTAAGGCAGAGGGTAGAGCGATGAATAATGAAGTGAGCACAATACTCAAGGTTGACCATTGAAGCATAACCTTGAAATATAAGCTCTATGCAAACCCATCAGTCCCTCTACCCTCTACCACAGTGACGATGAAATCGTCACGCCTCCCTCTACGGCTTTCGGTTTTGCCGAAAGTCCAGCTTAAAGGTAATGGATCAGTTTAGCTAATGATTTGTCTATTTGTGTCAAAGTGGATTTGTCAAAACGTGTCAGGCCTAATTCTTCCTGATTTGAGAGGGAGAGATATGGAATTCTTTTTTGAACACCCGACTGAAGTGTGCCAAGTCTTTGAAGCCTAATTCCAAGTAGATTTCGGACGGACGTTGAGTTGTCGATAAAAGTAATTCTCGCGCCTTATCAAGGCGGTTTTTTAATAACCAGCTGTGCGGAGACGTTTGAAAGAGCCGCTTGAAATCTCGGTGGAAGGTAGACAGGCTTCTTCCCGACAATTTGGCCAAGGTGTTTAGCGGCAAATGAGAAGTGCTGTGGTGTGTCATGAATTCTCGTAATTCAGCTTTAACGGGCTTGGAAAATTCATGGAAGATCGCCAAGTGTTCGGGGTTGGATTGGATAATGCCCAACAAGGCCTCTTTCGTCTTTAGAAACATCAGATGCTTGTCAGGTGATTGGTTTTCAGATAGATATAGTGAGAGACTGTTGTAGAGACCTAATAGAATAGAGTTTTGTTCCAGGCTGACTACGGGGTCTTTGATCACCTTAGTCGGGATTTTGTAGCCCAGTTCTTTGATTGCCTCATTGATGAAGTCATCCTGCAAAACCATCGCGTTTACGATTGCGCAATCTTCGTCTTCATCCCAGGTTTTGAAATAGTGGAGTTCGGTCAGTTTTCGAACCAGGCCGAAGTTTCCTTTCGGGATGGTGTATAATTTGTTCCGCGAGCGGATATTGAGTTGCCCCTGTTGAACGTAGAAGAGCACATTGCTGGGGTAATAGCCGGCATGTTCATTTTCTGTATGCCCTTCAATAAAGGCAGCGATCTGTATGCCCTCGTATTCCAGGAAGCGATATTCGTTTTCCATATGGTCTGCAACTTTCCTTTGGCTAAAAATACGACTTTGGGAATCTGGAGGTTTGCCTTTTTGTGTCAAAGTGAAGGTGCCGTCGGAGGGTCGATTGGACAACTTATACACGACGCGAAGTGGTCCGAATGGGCCGTATCGGTCAGTACCTGTTGGTCATGCTGCACTTACAGATGGTTCCCCTTACGGGCCAACCACTCTATTGTCTGTATTAAGTTGTGCAAAGGAAGGTTCGTGATCACCTACATATACAAACTCATATCAGGCAACAACGTCACGCCATAAGTGCGTAATACATCTTAGTTTCAAGTGATATTCTGTACTTTTAGTACGTAGGGGCAGGGATTAAGTGAAGTGCGGATAGAAGGAGTTGGGTACCATTAAAAAATAAAACCTCTGAATAAAGGGGAATCAAAACGAGAAGATCTTCCTTGATTGGTGCAAAAGAATATGACGATTAAAGACAAGAAAGCGCGCTTATTACTGGCCCAGAAATCATTGCTTGGAGTTTCTATAGGGGATGCCTTTGGTGAGAGTTTTTTTGGAGAAAGGAGGTTTATACAAGAATGTATAGTTGAGCGAAGAATTCCAGATACTTCTTGGGAGTTCACGGACGATACAGTTATGTCCATCTCTGTATTCAAACAATTGCAGAGGCATGGAACAATATACCAAAATGAACTTGCTCAAGATTTTTCTACAAATCATGACCTAGACCCGAACAGAGGATATGGAGCTACCGTACGTCGCATTTTCCGTGGAATCAATGAGGGAAAATCTTGGCGAAACTTATCAAAAGGTGTTTTTGACGGCATGGGGTCAATGGGAAATGGAGCAGCAATGAGGAGCTCTGTAATTGGTGCTTATTTTTATGATGATTTAGATAGGGTCATCATAGAAGCCCAAAAAGCAGCGGAAGTAACACACAGTAATAAGGAAGGGATTAGTGGAGCTATTGCGATAGCTGTAGCAACTGCTTATTCAACAAGAGTTGGTTTAGGAGCAGCTACTTTGGAGTCAATAGAGTTAATAGAGCTTGTCGCGGAATACACTCCAGAATCAGACACCAGATATAAGATTCTAAGAGGACGAGAGATACCCGTCAGTTACCATATTGATACAATTAGACGCATACTCGGTGATGGAACAAAAATGACAAGCCAGGATACGGTTCCTTACGCTGTATGGTGTTCTGCAAATAATCTAAAGAGATTTGATGAAGCGCTTTGGAAAGGAGTATCTATATTAGGAGATAGAGATACAATCTGTGCAATTATTGGCGGAATTGTAATGATGTCTTCAGCAAAGGACACAATACCAAAGCTTTGGTTGGAGTCTGTTGAAAAGGTAGAGGAGAGTGAATTTATTAAATAATTAAACGGTACCCAACTTTGCATATACGTCCATGCCTCCGCAAGCTCTGGCCCGCCTGATATGCTTGGAGTTAGCCACCATTAAAAAAGAGCAATGGAAATTCTGAAGAAAATAACAGACTTCATTTATGGGACGGAACGAGTAAGACGAAAATATTCGTCTGAAAATCCTGATGAACAAGTTGTTGCGGCAGATGCTTCAAAAGGAATAATGACCAAAGGTGACAGTGATGTTAAAAGAGGGCTCGATTGGGTAACCTCGCAAAGAGCAGTTGTACTCCTGACAGACAAAAGAGTAAAATGTGGACAATGGAACATTCCCCTTGAAGACATTGTATCCTCTGAGTTATTAAAAATCAACACGACTTTTGGCCCTGGACAAGTGCTAAAAATTACAACCAAAGACCAAAACAATTTTCAATTCGGAATGCAAATGAATCGAGAGTGGACAGAACAGACAGTTCTGCCGCTGACCTTAGAGAAAGGAAAATTAAAATACTCTTTATTTAGTATTGCAGTGCGACTGATACTTTTAGGGTACATTATCTATTGGATAATTGAAAAATTAATTTGAAACGGCGACTACACGGTGTATGTGTTCATGTCGGGCAAAAGCCCGCCACGCCACATACACGAGACCGTTAGCAACTCCCCTTTGGCAAAAATTACAACTTTGATGGGGAAGGAATCTACCATTTTGTGTCAAAGTCTGGCCGCAGTACTTGGTGCTGCAAGGAGAATTCACGGCATTCTTTCTATACCCGCAGCGTCATCACCTGATAGCCGTATGATTGGCCATCGATCCGAAACATATCCTCTATGATACCAACTAGTTGGAAGTTCATCTTTTCATAGAGTCTTATAGCCGGCTCATTATTGGCTAGTACTTCCAGGTCGATCCAATTGATGGTGGGGTGTTGGCGGCAATAGTTAATGAGGAAAGCCAGTAAGCTTTGGCCGACCCCTTGCTTGCGGAATTGACTATCGACCCCCATGCCCAGGAGCACCCGAGCCGATGTGTTGGGTTCACTTCGGGCTCGAATATCGATATGCCCCATGATTGTGCCGGAGCCATCTACGGCTAGCCAAACTTTCCGCCAGCCGATCTCACCAAATGGTGTGCTGATGCCGGTTTCGAATTTTTCCTGTAAGGATTGGTCAACCTTCGATTGTGCGCGAGAAAGGGGCTGGAAGAGTACGGCCCCCTGGCCGTTCTCCGAAAGGTGCCGGTGGAGGTAGGGCCAGAATTTGGGGAGGCTTTCCAGTGTAAGTTGTTCTATTCTAATTGGTTTCGGGTTGTTCATCTGAAAGTCTATACCAATTGCTGTATAGTGGATTAATTATTCACAAACCACATGTTGAGCATGCCTTTACCCTTGGCATGAATGTGGCCGCGATCTTCAAAAGTAAGCTCCGGCGAATCCTTAACCAACTCGTAGGTGGTATGGCTAATGTTAATTCGACCGGCCTCGCCATTGGTTTCTATTCGGCTGGCGGTATTGACAGTATCTCCAAAAAGGTCATAGGCAAACTTCTTCTTTCCGACCACTCCAGCCACGACAGGGCCAGAGTGGATACCTACCCGCATTCGCCATTTGATTTCGCTATAGCTGTTTCGTTCATCCAGGTAGGCCAGCATCTTATTGGCAGCATGCACACAGCGGATGGCGTGATCGGTGTTTTCTACGGGTAAACCGCAGGCGGCCATGTAGGCATCGCCAATGGTCTCAATTTTTTCAATCTCGTATTCCTCCATGATGTCATCGAAATGGCTGAAGATGTCATTCAGTTCCTTAATGAGGGTCGTAGAGGGAATAGAAGCGACCAAGACAGTGAAATCCTTGAAGTCGGTAAACAGAATCGTCACATTATCATACTTCTTGGTAGTCGCTCTTCCCGTTTCCTTTAACTCCGTAGCCACTTGTTCAGGCAGGATGTTGAGTAGGAGGTTGTCCGATTTTTCCTTTTCCAGGTCAATTTCCGCCTTTTGTTTTTCGATGGCTGCGTTCTTTTGATTCAGTTCTCTATTGAGCCTTCGGGAGTAGATCAGGCCACCAGCGATGATGAGCAGGATCAAAGCCATGAGCGCGCCTATGCCGTAAAAGAATTCAACCCGCTCTTCTTGTTTTTGCAGTTCCAGGGTGCTGATTTCCTGATCTCTGAGTAGGAGTTCATTTTCATTTTGTTCCTGCTGTAATTGTGTTTCCTTCTCGTTGATCTCCAATTGTTGCAGGGCTTCTCTACGCTGCAGGGCGGCGTTTTCTTGTTCTTGTTCGGAGGCCAATAAACGCTGACGAGCGAGCTCCAATTGCTGTCGGGCTCGCGCCGTTTCCGACTCCTGAATGCGCAGTTCACTAGCTTGTAATTCGTTGTCTTTGCGCAGGATTTCCTTTTCTTTTTGTTCGGCCAATAGTTGGATCGACTGGTTTTCGAACGTGAGCTGCTGGTTTTCGGCTTCGGCGCGAAGCTGCGCGATTTCCAGGTTCTTCACATCTTCATTGATCTGAAAGAGCTTGACCTGACTTTCCGTTCGCTCCAGGTTGATCTGTTGGAGCAGCAGTTGT
>SPJK01060795.1_pt1 | contig 51654 bp, 44 predicted proteins | sample 3741771 | NCBI WGS metagenome assembly SPJK01 (sample SAMN10925997, study PRJNA522277) | cold seep metagenome | isolation source: Elba SIP-enriched marine methane seep metagenome, extraction at timepoint T2 | place: Italy: coast of Elba, Mediterranean Sea
CATCATTCAATCACCACCCGCAGCGTAGTAGAGCGCTCCTCTTCATTGCTAATCCGCAAGAAGTAGAGGCCAGCGGGTAGGTCATGAACATCTAATTGCAGATTGGCTTCCAACGATTGCTGCCGAATCAAGCGCCCAAAGGCATCAAATAACCCAGCACTTAAGCCAACGGGATTATCCACTTGAATTTGAATGATATTATGGGCAGGATTCGGCATGACCTCTACGTTTTGTTGGAGTTGCCGGTGTACCACGCTGGTGGAGATATTGCAATTGGTTGGTGGAGGTAAGGGTTCCGGCCCAAAGGCACCGCCTGTATCCGAGCCCCGAAATTCCACCCGGCAGTCGGGAGTAACCAAAAAGCGCCAAGAATAGAAATTATCGCAACCGTCGAAGCAGTCATTCCACTCATAAAAGAATAGATAGATCCGTTCGTTTTCAAATAGCTGGTATTCAATAGAACTAGCCAGGCCAATAATGAAATTGGGTTCACCATATTCAATGCCCGGCACACTATTGGCCAGCAGATTCCCAAGCGCGTACATATTGTAGAGGCTGTCTGTTTGCAGCACAGCGAAGCCAAAGGAGGAATAGCTTTCGAGCGTCAAGTTATACTCCTGTAATAGATCGTCGATTGGCGCAAAGCCAGTTAGCGTATTGCCATCCGCCCAGGCTTGCACCCAGGTGGAATCTGTATTGACCCCTACAATAAGGCTAGGGACCATCGGGGTAAACGAATTATCATGAACGCAGTAGATGTTAAAGACGCTATCGCGTTGGGGTAGCTCCACGGCATTATAAATTGCCGCCAGCCCTTCCATTATACTATCCTGCCACTCCTGCGGAATGATCACTTCGTTAAAATCCGAGCTTTCCAAGCCTTGCATCCGCTTCACCACCAAGCCTTTTACATCTCGGTCGTAGGCCTCGAGCAACTCAGGAGGAACCGTACAATCAGAATCGACGAACTGGCCAGAAAGGGAAAATGTCGTGAGAAGAATCAGCAATGTACTTAGCGTACGCATACCAGGGTATTTAGGTGGTTAGGAAGAATGACGACAAGCCTAAAGATGTGGCATTTGGCAAGTACTTGTCAAGGGCCTAAGCAAATGAATAGTATTCGGAAAGACGGAGGATATTGTATTGGGTGATTGTTGACGAGGAGATATAGCGCCCTCTTGTGGGAGGGTCCCAACCCACAGCCCGGCGACCGGGGCGTCCACTACCAAACCATATGGCAGGGACGTGCGAAACACCTGCTCCACCGAAATGAAGCAGCCTAAACAACACGCAAAAAGAATGCTACGAATCCTTGTGTTGACAATTTCACAAGGGATAAGACCTACGAAAAGAGGTGAGTTGTCAATTCACATTAAACGCAAATTTAACAAAATATTTTTTTATTCAAAAAACAAAACAAATATTATTTTATCGCTGCGTCTTCTGTAGCCAAGGCGAGTGCAAAGGATTCAATTGCTTGCTCAAAGTTGGCAGCTAGTTCAGCATCAACAATTCCAGTATCCGTGGAGAAGTTATCCCGGAACGATGGTAGAGAGAAATGAGTGACCACGTTCCCGCCTAAGTAAGGAAAGTAATTCAAGGCAACCTGCATCACTGTGGCACCTCCCCGCCTACCTGGCGAAGTACTCAACAATAACATCGGTTTATCTTGCCATACCCGCTTATTCAAACGCGACGCCCAATCCATCACATTCTTGAAAGCGGCAGAATAATTACCGTTATGCTCAGCCAACGAGATGACCAAACCATCATGCTCTGCTATCAGCTGACAGAATCGTTGTGCCTCTTCGGGAACACCAGCGGAGCGCTCCAGGTCCACGCCAAAGAGCGGCATGGAAAAGTCATTCAAGTCAAGGGTAGTTACTTCAGCATCGGCTACTTGTTGCGCTGCCCAAGAGGCGAATTGCCTATTGATAGAACGGGAACTATTACTTGCCCCTATGGCTAATACCTTTTTCATTAGATGTAGTTACATGAATTCTCTTGTAAAACTCCATCTCGCTTGAAATGGTTGACTTTGGCCGCGGCAAAACCTCGACTTTGTATATTAGCCTATTATCAAATTTTGCTTCTCTGTTATGTTGCAACGTCTATTACTTACTCTGGTCGCTCTCCTTCTTGTTTTCACCACAGTACAGGCTCAACGAAATGCCCTGGAACGAATCATCCGCCAGCATCAGGATGAGTTTGGTGCTTGGGCACAAGATCCGGCTCAATACGAGATCCAGGTACTCTATACCCAAATCGATCGCGACGCCAACAACCAGCCGCAATTTACAACCTACCGCTATGGTGTTGATCCCAATCGCTATTTCTACCCAGCCAGCTCCGTCAAGATGCCTGCTGCCTTTCTAGCCTTGGAAAAGTTGAACCAATTGGGCATTGTAGGCCTCGACAAACACACCGCTGTACAGTTCGGAGCCGGGACCTCACCACAAACGGCTGCCATTACCGACCCCAGTGCCACTAATCTTCTCCCATCAATAGGGCATTATGTCCGAAAGATTTTCCTGGTCAGTGATAATGATGCTTTCAATCGACTATACGAGTTCTTGGGACAACGCTACCTCAACCAACAGCTACACGCCAAAGGCTATACCGATTCCCGCATCATTCATCGGCTGTCTGTTAGTGGATTTGATACCCTTGGCAACCGCTATACTAACCCCTTTCGGTTTTATGAAGAGAACCAACCCGTCTATCAGCAAGGTGAAGTGTATAGCCAATTCTACGATGACTTAGGCTTATCTCAGCAGGTCAGAGGAGTAGCGTTTATGGATAATGAGGGCGAGATTATTGATGAACCATTCGATTTCCGCTACAAGAATTACTGCTCCTTGCAAGACCTGCACGATATGTTGCAAGCAGTGATCTTCCCAAATGCGGTAAGTGAACAAGCGCGCTTCCAGCTTACCGACGATGACTACGAATGGTTGTACCGGGCCATGGGTCAATTTCCTCGTGAGAGTACATCTCCAGCCTACGACGAGCCCGACAACTACGTCAAATTCTGGATTTATGGTGAGGATGACTCCATCAATATTCCTCCCAACATCCGTATCCTCAACAAGGTCGGTTGGGCCTACGGATTCCTGACGGATGCCGCTTACATTGTTGATTGGGAAAATGGTGTGGAGTTCTTCTTGATCGGCACGATTCACGTTAATGCCAACCAGACCTACAACGATGGCGTCTACGAGTATGAAACCATCGGGCTTCCCTTCTTTGACGAACTTGGGCAAGCGATCTATGACTATGAACTCGACCGGCGACGGCGCCATCCCGCTGACCTCAACCGATGGCAACAGCTCTTCCGGTCACAGGACGAAGAAGGCTCAAACAAATGACCCAGCTTCCCCTGATTGGCATTATTGCCGGCCCAGATACCGGGCAAGAATTTGAAGCATTGCGTCAAAGCTTAGAGTACTTTGGCTTTCCAGTAATTCTTCGGCCATTAGGCCGCCCAGACGACCTGATCAGGATCATCAGCGGGAAAGAGCCATTATGGCAAACCGCCTCTATTTGGCTATTGAGCATGCATGGACTTGATGGTCAATTCATCGTCCCTGAACTTGCCAAGGACATTTACTACCCAGCGGAACCCCGAGGGCCGATCAGTTCGCAACAACTGGAAGGTATCGTCCACTGCCCCGGCAAAATTGTGCTAACTACCGCCTGCACGATTGGATCAGCCGATTGGGCTTCCCTTTTCCTTGCTGGCGGCGCCTCCGCATTTATTGGCCCGACGGAAGAAATAAAAGGGAATGCCGCCCTGCATTTTGTCCAGACGCTATTTTATGCGCTTGCTAGGCAAGACCAGTTATCAGATGCTTTTCAATTTGCTCAGCTCCAAGATGAAGAGACCCGGCTCTTTCGCCTATTTGTCTAACATTGTCTATCTGCGACAAATCCCTTACCTTTTCTTTAAACTGATTGACCACAACTATGGATACTATTCGGGTTGCCATCATTGAGGACGACGAGGACGTACGCATGGCCCTCCAGGTCCTGATCTCGGGGTCAGCGGGGTTTCAGTGTGAACACGCTTTTGGGGCAGTCGAAAGCGCCTTAGCGCAGCTACCGCTAGATGAAATTGACGTTTTGCTCATGGACATTCATTTGCCGGGGATGAATGGTATTGAGGGTGTCCAGGCATTTAAAGCAAAGCGCGAAGACCTCCAAATGATGATGGTTACGGTCTACGACGATGATGAGCATGTTTTCAACGCCTTGAAAGCCGGTGCCGGGGGCTATCTGCTAAAACGCACACCACCGGTCAAGATGCTCGAGAGTATTCGCGAATTGCATAATGGAGGAGCACCAATGAGCGCAGAGATCGCTCGCCGAGTAGTAGTCAGTTTTCAACAAGCTTCGCCGGCAAAGGCGAAACCTGCCGTCGAGCTACAGCAGCTTACCCCACGTGAACGCGAAGTCCTCGATCTACTGGCTATTGGACACTACTATAAAGAGATCGCCGGACAGTTGCACATTAGCCTCGATACAGTAAAACGCCACATCAGCCACATCTACGGGAAACTACATGTACAAAACCGCACCGAAGCGATCAACAAAGCGTTTCCCAGACAGTAGCATATTTTGAGAAAACGCCAAACACCTTCCACCACTATGAGTTATCGCCTACTAATCCCTTTCCTCCTATTATTCCTTCCCCTTCCGTCCTCGGCTCAGGTAGATACCAGTGCCATGCTTCAGCAACTGCTGGAAATGCCGGCTGATTCTAACAAGGTGTTGTTTCTCCTGGAAGTTGGCGACCTCTGGGAATACAGTGATCCCGACAAGGCAATACAATACTATCGCGAAGCCGAAGAGTTGGCTAGCACAATTGACTATGGTTTTGGCAAGGCTCGGGCCATACAATATCAGGGCGTCACCTATAACAATAATGGCCGCTATGCCGAGGGCATTGAAACCAATCAAAAAGCCTACGAGGCCTTTCGAACCATTCAAGACTCGACCTATATGGCGATGTCGTTAGTGAATGTGGGGAATGGCTACCTTTATCAAGGCGTCTACGAGGTAGCGCTTCCTTATTACCTGGATGCTGCACAGCTCTTTGAACGGAAAGGGCAAATTCCTTACTACCACTTTACTCTGGGCAATATTCACAGCATCTACACCTACCTTAACGATGCCCAAAGACAACTGGAATATGGTGAGAAAATGATGGCCCTGGCCTCTGATTCCGACTCGCTGATGCTGGGTGATTCGCACCAGAAATATGCGCTGGGACTCATGTACACCGGCCAGTTTCAGCAGGCCCGGCGACACTTAGATACCGCTTTGGTAATCGCAGAAGCCATTGGTGATCCGGTTTCTAAAATCATCTGTAACAGCAACATTGGCGACCTCTATTATTTTCAGGAAGACTACGAAACGGCTCAACTGTATTTCACCCAGACCGTCGCATTGGCCCGTGAACATGGTGATCCCTACTACTTAGGGCAAAGTCTGGATGACCTCGGAAAAGTCAAAATCAAGTTAGGGCAGTTAACAGAGGCTCGTAGTCATTTGCAGGAAGCTATGATCATCGCGGAAGAAAATGGCCACCAGGAATCGGTACTCAGTGTATATGGCCACCTGGCTTTACTAGAAGAACAAACCGGCAACTCGAAAGCTGCCTTCGATTACTGGCACACGCATAATGAATTGCGCGATTCGATCTTCAACCAGACCTCCCGCAATCAGATTGCCGCCTTGGATATCCGACACCAAACGGCCCAACGCCAAAATCGTATCGCAGCATTGGAAGCAGAAAATGAAATTCAAGGCTTACGCCTGCGCCAACGAAATATTATCTTGTGGTCCTTACTCGGTGGACTGCTGGTACTACTAGCCTTGCTCTATGTGTTGCGGCGCAACGCCGCCCAACGACAGCACCTCGCGGCGCTTAACGCGCGAATTGAAGGTGAACAACGCGAACGCTTGCGCATCGCTGAAGACCTGCACGACGACTTCGGATCTGGCTTATCCAAAATTTCGTTGCTAAGCGAAGTAGCACGTCAGGAAGTAAAACAGGAGGTGCCTGCTATCGATAAGATCGTCCACTCCTCTCGCCAATTGCAACGCAAAATGGGAGAGATCGTCTGGGCGCTGAATATCGGCAATGACTCCCTGGCTAGTTTGGTTGCTTACCTGCGTAGATATCTCGCTGAATTCTTTGAAGACACCGCTATCCAATACCGCTTCGAGGCCCCCGATGAATTGCCGGATCATGGCCTCAGTGGAGAAGAACGCCGCAACCTCTTCCTGACCATCAAGGAGGCCCTCCACAATGTCCTCAAACATAGTGAAGCCGATGAGGTACTTATTCGCATCGCTTTGCAAAAAGGAACATTGCAACTCCAGGTGACTGATAACGGCAAGGGCTTGCCAGCCGAACAACTCGCCTATGGCAGCGGCCTACGAAATATGAAAAAGCGAATGGAAGCCATTGGCGGCCAGTTCGAGATCAACGGAGCAGTGGGTACGACCGTATCACTCCATTATCCACTTTCCTAAAGCAAATGCGCATTTGCGCACTAAGAAGAGTATTTATTTCACGCAGCGGCGGAGTCGCTGCGAACACGGCGTTTTTTTACTCCCTTCTACTACACTTAGGTAGCGAAATCGTTGTGAGCGCCGCGTGAAACAAATCTCTTCACATCACCCATTTGTGTTATTCCCTTTCTTGCAATATCCCCCGAATGGGCAATTGTGGCCGGCCGGCCTTTGCCCCACCTTTGCCGTGTACCATTTGATAAGAGCCCAGATGGCTCAGAAACCTAAAATCAATCTTAATCATGAAGTACACAGCGTTTTTTATTGCATTGATCGCCACTACCCTATTTTCAACCAGCCTGCAAGCCCACACAGACGATCCTGCTTTGGCCGCGGCACAAACGGCTATCGATCACTTCTTCAACAAGAATCTCGAAGCCTATGCCGCTTCCTTTAGCGAAGAAGGTGAGCTGGTTAATCCACTGGGCATGCGCATGCATGGTCCTGATGAGATCATCGCCGCCCACCAACCCTACTTTGCGCAGATCCAGCATCTGACAATGAACAAAGCGATAACGCGCGAGTCCGTTCGTTACCTGAATGACCAGATTGCCCTGGTGAGTTTGAATGTCGATACCTGGGCCACCGTTGAGGGAGAAGATTCTGAGCGTAAAGCCAATACCGTTCTGATCACTTTGAGTCAGGTGAATGGTCAGTGGCTGATTGATCACTTTCAAGTGACTCCGGTACTTCCAATGGAGGAAGGTTAACATCCACACCAAAACCCTACTAACATGCGTAAAGTCCTAAGATACGCGCTGTGGTTGCTGGGAGGCATCGTCCTCCTGGCGGCCATAGCCTCCGCTTACAATATTCTGGCACCACTGCCAACTTACGAACTCGACTTGCGAGAGCTAAGCATTGACCACCAAGACTCTGCGCTCCTGGCTCGTGGCGCAAATTTGGTCAGCATGGTGTGCGCCAAGTGCCACCGATCTACGGAAGACGGAAGTCTCAAAGGAGGCCCGATGGTGGAAGAAGGCTTTGGCACCTTCTACGTCGGTAATATCACCAATCATCCAACCACCGGAATTGGCCGCTATACCGATGCAGAGCTGGTCCACCTGCTCCGCACCGGCATCAAACCAGATGGCCGTCTGCTGATTCCGATCATGTCACAGTTGCACTAGATGTCGGACGAAGATTTGCATAGTATCATCGCTTATCTACGCGCCGGGCAAGGTGCAGCACGCTCAGTCGAACAAGCCTGGCCTGAGCCACAATACAGTTTCCTGGCGAAAGCACTCACGCGTTTGGCTTTCCGCCCGGCCCCGCTTCCGGAAGGCCCCGTAGTTGCCCCTCCGATCAGCGATCAACTGGCACATGGTGAATACCTGGCCGATGCGGTTATGGATTGTTTCAAATGCCACTCGGCCAGTTTCATGACGAATAATGACCTGCTACCCCGAGAATCGGAAGGTTATTATGGCGGCGGCAACCAGGTTCCCTTACCACCAGGAGAGGTCACCATTTCCCCTAATCTAACCCAACATCCAGAGCACGGTCTCGCTGATTGGACACTTGAGCAATTTAGTGCCGCATTGCGCACCGGGCAACGCCCAGACGGTACTACATTCAATGGCGCTATGCCCAATTTTAGTCCACTTAGTGATGAAGAGATCGCTGCCATCTGGACCTACCTGCAAAGTGTACCCATTGTAGATGGCGAGGCGGCAGCCATGGCGGAAGTGAAATAAGTGTAAGGGTGTAAAAGTTCTTAAAGTCAGGCATTTACACCTTTACACCAATACACTTTTACACCTAAAAACCCCTACCTTTGCGGCGTAATTGCCAAATTAACCAAATACAACCGCATTTATGCTGCCCAACCAAACCGCTATCCGGGAGAAGGTAGAGACTTCCCTGGAGCAATGGCGTAAAGATGAAACGCAGGCCCTCCAACTGCTACAGATCGTGGGAGAGCTGCGTTTTACCCGATCTATCGAATTCGTCTTCTTCCGGGAAGACATCTACGACTGCCGCCCCAGCACCGTACTAAACCACCACCGCTTTGCCGAAAACTATATCGGCCGACCACTGTACATTGCCGAAAGCCTTGCGCTAGCGCAGGCCATCGCCCGTATCGAAGAGTTACCCGCCTGCAAGCTTGACCTGGGCAAACTCGGCCTGGAATGGGAAAACGAAGCCAACAACTTTGAGGGCATCGAAGAGTTCATTCGCCATAAACTGAGTGATTTCATCGGTGCAGCACCGCGCAATAATCCGCCGAAGGACGTTGTCCTTTACGGGTTTGGCCGAATCGGCCGCCTCGCTGCCCGCCGCATTATCGAAACCACGGGCCGTGGCGAGCAATTGCGTCTAAAGGCCATCGTTCTTCGCCCCAAGATGAGCGACCGTTTTGAAGAGGCAACCAAGCGGGCTTCTTTGCTCCAATCGGATAGTGTGCATGGAGAATTCCACGGCACTGTAGAAGTGAGCCCCGACGGCAACGAACTGATCATTAACGGCAACCGCATTCAGTTGATCTATGCTGGCCAACCTGCTGATATCAACTACGAAGACTACGGCATCAAAAATGCCATTGTTATTGATAATACAGGCGTATGGCGCGACCGCGATGAGCTTAGCCAACATTTGCGCCCCGGCATTGCTCAGGTTTTACTCACGGCTCCTGGCAAAGGTGATGTTCCGAACATCGTATACGGTGTGAATCAAAACGAAGCTTGTGATTTCGATGAGGAGCAAGTCTTTAGTGCAGCCTCCTGTACGACGAATGCCATTGCTACTGTACTGAAAGTAGTGAATGATCAATTTGGCGTAGAAAAAGGCCATGTGGAAACCATCCACGCCTATACCAATGATCAGAATCTGCTCGACAACTTTCACAAGAAGCCACGTCGTGGACGAGGAGCACCTGTGAATATGGTGCTAACGTCCACAGGTGCCGCTAGCGCCGTAGCCAAAGTACTTCCGGAGCTAGCCGGTAAATTGACTGGTAATGCCATTCGGGTACCGACGCCAAATGTGTCGCTTGCAGTGCTGAATCTGACACTGAAAGATGCAACAACTGCTGACGCATTAAACGAAAGCCTGAAACAATCGGCGCTATACGGCGATTTGGTGGAACAAGTGCAGTACTCGTCTTCAACAGAATATGTGTCAAGTAACGCAGTAGGTACCACCAGTACTTCAGTGGTGGATGCTCCTTCGACCATCGTGTCCAGTGACGGCCATAGTGCAGTTCTATACGTTTGGTATGATAATGAGTATGGCTACACTTGCCAGGTACTCCGACTAGCGAAGCAGATCGCCAAGGTGCGGCGCTTCCACTACTACTAGCCTTTCTTCTCGCAGCGACGCGGCGGACGCGGCGAATCGCAACGATTTTCTTTATGAGATTTCGTGCAGTTCGTGGCGCTTGTAGTGTCGTTGCGAGAACCTACCCCTCCGCTTTTTGCTTGCGAAAATTATTCAGCAGCACCATCTCGCCAATCTTCGGTACGAATTTATTGATAATGGCATTGAGTTTCCCGAGCGGGGTAAACACTGATTTAAAGGTTCGATTTTCAATCATGCGGAAGAGTCGCTTGGCCACCACCTCCACCGGTTCCTGCTTGATAAAGCTACGGCCTGGTTGCGGGATGATCTTGCCATCACTATCGTAGATGACTTTACGAGGGTCGTTCTCTGTAAATCCAACGTAGGCAATACCTACATGAACGCCAGCATCGTAGAGTTCAAGCTTCAAGGATTCAGCCAGAGCAGTCAGCGCCATCTTCGAAGAAGAGTAAGCCGAATGCCCCGGTAACCCGCGAATACCGGCAGCACTACCGATCATCAAGACGCTGCCTTTGCTATTTTTTAATGCAGGAATAGCCGCCTGGGTCATATAGGTGGTCCCCAGCAGGTTCACCTCTACCACCTTTCGGAAAATATCGGGGCTGAGCAGCTCCAATTCTCCTTGCGTGGCCACGCCGGCATTGTTTACGAGTATATCCAAGCGCCCATAAACTTCCAAAGCCTTTGCTACCACTGCCTGGCAATCTGCTGGTTTCGACACATCGCCTGCCACCGCGATTGCCTCCCAACCTTCCGCCTTAAATTCATCCCAAGTTGCTTGCAGGCGCTCTGCATTACGCGCATTAAGTACCATGCGAATGCCTCGCTGCGCCATTTCACGGGCTAAGGTTCGGCCAATGCCCATACTAGAGCCAGTAATGATGGCTACTTTGCCTTGATGATCTTGCATAAAGAGTAATTTTACTTAACCACAGTGCTCACGGAGAACGCAGAGAAATGCTTTTTTAAAGACGTCAAACTAAAACTCTGTGCTCTCTGCGGTTAACCTTTCACGTAGCCGTTCTCCTTCAGCCACTCAAAACAATCGGCTACTGCCTCTTTGATGGGCGTTTGCGGCATATCCAATTCGCGCACGGCTTTCGAGCAATCGAAGCATTGCCGGTCGCAGCCAATGCGGGCCATGGCATAACTGAGAACAGGTGCTTTACCCGTAATCGCCCCCATCAAGGAGCCAAGCCGACCGAAAAGCTTAATCAAGGCCGCTGGTGCCTGTATAGTTGGTGCAGGCGTACCAGTCACTTCGCCCATAATGCCAAAGGCTTCGGGGTAGGTTAGGTTGGCATGCCCAGCTAAGTAGCATTCGCCGATACGGCCTTTTTTAAGGGCATTAACAACCGCCACTGCGACGTCTCGCCCGTGCACAAAATTTCGTCCACCCGGCGTATAGAACGGCATTTTACCGCCCTGAATAGCTAGCACCATTTTGCCAGCACCTGGTTTCGAATCATAAGCTCCAAGCATGAAAGTAGGTGCGACCACCAAGGCCGGCAGATTGCGTTCTTGTACTGCCTTCAGCACCTCCTCCTGAGCGTGGTATTTCGAATCGATGTAATCCAGCCCATAACGGTAGCCATCAAAGCCACTCTCCTCATGCCCGGGTGCTTCCGGCGGGCCAAAGGCAAACGAACTGCCTGACCCGACGTAGATGAATCGCTGTACTTGTTGTTCCAGCGCCGCCTCATACATATTGCGGGTACCGTCCAGATTAACACGCCGAACGATTTCGCTTCGATCGGGCCATACATCGGTAAGAGCGGCTGCATGAATAACGGCATCGCAGCCTGCCATCGCAGCCTTTACCTGCTCGGCATCCAGGATGTTCCCGTGGCTGCGTTCGATATCCAAGCCTTCGAGTGTGGGCGTTGGTTCATTAGGCAACAGGAATACCCGCACAGCATAGCCCTGCTCAAGCAAGACTCTTGTGATATTGCTGCCCAGCATTCCATTTGCCCCGCTTAGTAATACTTTCATGGATCAGGGATAATTTCACCCATTATGAAATGATTTGGGAATTGCTCACTGGCTATTGTTGCCTCCAGCTGCGTGATCATTTCCCCCAACCACTCCGCGCTGGGTATAGAAAGGGCGGAGCAACGACTAAGCATCGCTTCCGCCCTTGATGTCTTATGATTCTCTGACAATTTTTGCGGATTAAAGTCGGAGAAGGTGTCTTATTTGCTATTAATCGCTATTGTACGTGTTGCTTCGCCATCTCTCGTTGCTGAGGCTTGCCCTTGGTGCGTTCCACATACACCAACCAGATCGCCAGGGCGATTACGCCCACCACCGGGATGGCCGGATGTAAGATCAACACGTAAGGAAGGATCATGCCCATCGCAAACAGACGGAAGAACTCTAAGGCACGATGCCCCGACTTTTGCTCCAATACACGGCCATGGACCAGTATCGACAGTAAGATCAAACCAGTCATTAGACCAATTTGCACATTGCTCATATCCTCCCGGAAGGAGACCATATAGATGAACATGAAGGCCGTCAATAAAGAGGTCACCAGCACGTAAACGCCCACTTTCAGTGGAATCTCCGGCTGGAACTTGACACGGTTACCATTCTCATCCACTTCATATTCCGGTTCCTCGTAGTTGACGCCCGTCGGCAACCACCGTGGGTGAGAAAAGAACACCAGCACTTTTTCTTTTAAGGAACGAGCTTTTTTCGCCAGGCGAAACATATATGCCCAGTAGAAGAAGTGCGCCCGATAAGGATCGGTGCTATGAAACCCTGAGGTAATACCAAACTTAGGATCCTCCGTCTCAGGCTTGAATGTACCAAAAAGACGATCCCAGATGATGAAAATACTACCGTAGTTGGTATCCAGGTAATCATCGTTATAAGCATGGTGCACGCGGTGATTAGACGGCGTTACCATGAATTGCTCCAGGATGCCCCAGCTCTTCACCAATCGCGTGTGTACCAGCATCTGGTACAGGCCGATCATCGTTACGGCAATCGTCGTCCACCCAGGTGAAAATCCTACCAACGGCATGATGCACCAAAATGGCGTGCGGAAGATCACCGCAAAGGCCGATACGCGGAAAACCGTCGTTAGGTTCAATTCTTCACTTTGGTGGTGAACAATGTGAGCCGCCCACATGAAGTTGACTTCATGGCTTAAGCGGTGAAACCAGTACCCTAGAAAATCCGCCGATAATACCAGCAGAATAAAGGTGAAGGGGTTGGTCGGAATGTGCCAAATGGCAAAGTTTTCCGAAATCCAGGTAAACAAGAAGAAGGAAACGATGATCCAAAAGAAATCGAATAATCGCTCCAGCATCCCACAACAAAGGTTGACCACTACGTCACGAATATTGTAATAGTCTTTGTTTTTGCGTTTGGCCACTGTCCATTCAATGGCCACCAGCACAAATAGCAAGGGAATCAAAAAGGCGATATAACCTAACTTATCCATAGTAGCTAGCGCTTTTGCCAATGAGCCGTAATGACCCATTAGATTTTTTCCGGCACAAAATTAAGGAATCCTACGGCAATGATCAGGCAACCTGGGTCACCTTAGCGTAATGATTTACGACATGATACACTCCGCGGTACAAAATAAACATGCTTGTAGCCATCAAAAGATGACTAATATCATGGTAGTTGAAATAATGGTGAAAGGTAAGTTGCGTGTTGTAGGTAATACCCGGCAGAATGGAAAAAAGAATAGCCCCAACGATGATTCCGCTTCCTCGATGGCGCGTTTTCCAATAATGATATAGATGCAGTGGAAAGACGACTGCTACCAGCCCAATACCTGCTTGCGCCTGGGTCACCAGAAAGTTTTTGGTCACCAGCATCACCACCCAGAACGCTACGTATTGGATAAGTACTGCCGGCATCAAGATCTTGTACAACCACTTTGGCAAATGTGGCTTTACATACTCGATGGAACCTAGTTCGATCAGAACTATACCGGTGGCACTAAACACCCAACCGATCATCTTCCATTCGAAACTAAACAGGTATAAAAAGGCATGGCCAATAAATGCAGCACAAGCCGTAGCGATACCCGTCATCAGAAAGTAGTATCGAAGCCAATTGTAAACCCGACCAGAAAGTCGAAGCTGAGTCAGACGATAAAAAGCATAGAAGCAAACTAAAGCCGTGACAAGATCGGTGAAGGAAGTCATCGGTTCCAGAATGGTAATCCCGAATACTTCAATTGGTGGCGAGTCTCCCATTTTCTCCGTTTTTCAGTTGGCAGTGGGCAGTAGGCAGAAAAAACTGCAAACTGCCCACTGACACACTGCTCACTACAGCCTGAACTTACGCCTTGGCAATTTCCTCGCGGATCTTGTTCAGCGCAGAACCGGCACGTACCCAATCAATTTGGGCCTGATTGTACGTATGTGCTACCTCGAAGCTGTCGGAAGTACCATCAGCATGGTCCAGGCGAACCGTCAAGTTCTTCCCTGGTGCCATCTCTTCGAAGCCTACAATATTGACTTGATCATCTTGGCGAACCAAGTCGTAATCGTTAGGATTAACGAAAGTCAAAGCCAACATACCTTGCTTCTTCAGATTCGTCTCGTGGATTCGGGCAAATGACTTCACAATTACCGCATGGACACCCAGGAATCGTGGTTCCATCGCAGCATGCTCGCGAGAAGAACCTTCGCCGAGGTTTTCTTCGCCAAAGACCACCGAGCCAATACCATTGTCGCGATAGTATCGAGCTGTATCAGGCACCGCACCGTATTCGCCGGTTTCGGCATTAAATACGTTGTTTGCTTCCTCATTGAAGTAGTTGATCGCTCCGATATAGCAGTTGTTGGAAATGTTTTCCAAATGACCGCGGAACTTCAACCATGGGCCAGCCATCGAAATATGGTCGGTAGTACACTTGCCTTTTGCTTTGATCAGCACGCGCATTCCTTCCAGCTGGCCTTGTGTCAGTGGTTGGAAAGGCGTTAGCAATTGTAGACGATTGGAACCTGGGTTGACCTCTACATTTACGCCGCTGCCATCCTCGATTGGTGGAATGAAGCCTGCATCTTCTACATCGAACCCTTTCGGTGGTAACTCCACGCCAGTAGGCGGTTCCAAACGTACTTCCTCGCCGTCTTCATTAATAAGCGTATCCGTCATCGGGTTAAACGTCAAGTCCCCTGCGATCGACATGGCTGTAACTAGCTCAGGGGAAGCAACAAATGCCCGGGTTTGCGGGTTGCCGTCATTCCGCTTGGAGAAGTTCCGGTTGAAACTTGTGATGATTGAATTGGCTCGCGAAGGGTCGTCAGTATGGCGTGCCCACTGCCCAATGCAAGGGCCACAAGCATTTGCTAACACGACACCTCCAATTTCTTCAAAAGCATCCAGTAACCCATCGCGCTCTACCGTGAATCGGATTTGCTCCGAACCCGGCGTCACCGTAAACTCCGACTTCACTTTCAGTTTCTTATTACTCGCCTGACGAGCAATGCTTGCAGCACGGTCTAAATCTTCATAGCTTGAGTTGGTACAGCTACCAATCAAACCTACCTCTAATTTCTGTGGGTAGTCATTTTCTTTTACTGCCTCGGCAAACTTGGAGATCGGCCAAGCCAGATCCGGCGTGTAAGGGCCATTAACGTGTGGCTCCAAAGTATCCAAGTCAATCTCGATCACTTGATCGAAATACTTCTCTGGATTAGCATAACACTCCGCATCACCGGTCAGGTGTTCAGCAATGCCATCGGCCAGGTCGGCAATCTCGGCGCGGCCAGTTGCACGAAGGTAACGGCTCATTGATTCATCATATCCGAAAGTAGAGGTCGTTGCGCCAATTTCAGCACCCATGTTTCCGATGGTACCTTTACCGGTGCAAGACATCGACTCAGCGCCAGAGCCAAAGTATTCAACAATTGCTCCGGTACCGCCTTTGACAGTCAGGATACCAGCTACTTTCAGGATTACATCCTTGGCCGAGGTCCAACCGTTTAACGTACCGGTAAGTTTCACTCCGATTTGCTTCGGCATTTTCAGCTCCCAAGGCATACCAGCCATCACATCCACGGCATCAGCACCACCAACGCCAATGGCCAACATACCCAAGCCACCACCATTAGGGGTGTGCGAGTCGGTACCGATCATCATACCGCCAGGGAAGGCATAGTTTTCCAATACGATCTGGTGGATAATTCCCGCACCTGGCTTCCAGAAGCCAATACCGTATTTATTGGAAACAGAAGTCAAGAAGTCATATACTTCTTTGTTTATATCGTTTGCTACTGCCAGGTCAGTGTCTGCACCAACCTTCGCCTGGATCAAGTGATCGCAGTGTACCGTACTGGGTACGGCCACCTTATCGCGGCCAGCCATCATGAATTGAAGCAAAGCCATTTGCGCGGTAGCGTCCTGCATCGCTACACGGTCTGGTGCAAAGAAGACATAATCCTTACCACGGCGGTAAGCTTGCAGCGGCGACTCAGGGTGAAGGTGAGCGTACAAGATCTTCTCGGTCAAAGTAATGGGACGGCCCAGTGTTTCACGGGCAGAATGGACCTTCCCGGGAAAAGACGCATAAAAGGCCTTGATCATATCAATATCAAACGGCATAGCAACGATGATTTTTATTTACCGGAGGCGGGTTATCGACCGGCCAGTCCGGCACTTTTATTTTCGAAAAAGATCGCCCACGCTACAGGAGCGTGTAAGGGCCACAAATGTAAGACTTTTAGCGCATTTGCCCGACGGAAATACTTGTGCAAATTGCTAAAAGTAAAACCCTACAGATATAACAGCACATTTCCACTATAGGTTTGAGAAATTCCCCGCTAAGTAAAGCCGATCAATAGTAACAAATCCCTCTACCGGCGCGGGGCGGGGCTGTCCAATACAGGAGCCTATCAGCCCGGCGCCTCCGGCCGACAAAAATTCTCCTTATTTTACACCACATGAGCCCCGATACGATCCATATACTTTATCTCTTCTCCGGCTACTGGCAGATCGGGATGTGCAGCTTTGCCTTTGCGGCCTTGCTGGCGATTTGGCATCATATCAGTCGCCGGCAAGCACTCCAGCAGCGCGATCCTGGCTTGGTTTGGCTGGCCATGTCTATTCTAGTTTGGGTCTTTGTCGGCTGGGTAGATGTAATGCAGGGGCAACAACCACTGACGCTCCAGGAAAGTGAAGGCAGCCTGACATTTGATGGTCTCCGCAGTATGTTGTCCATCCTCAACAGCGCCTTTATCCTGCTCGCCTTGCCGCGATTTAGGCATACGCCGGCTTTGGTTCGTCCCATTATCCGTTCAGATTCGTGGAAGTGGCTGGTTATTCTGGGGCTGATCTTTGCCTTGGTACTCACGCTAATGATGTTAGCGGGCTGGATTATTCCTTCGCGCTACAGTTTCATCTATTCCATCGATCTGATCTATGCCATTTTCACGCTCTTCTTCCTGGGCTTGGTCTTATGGACTTCCTTTGCCAAACGTGGGCTTCCGGTACTGGCTATACTGTCGGCCTTAAGTATTGTGCTGACCCTACTGGCCCAAATCCTGAAATTGAGTGATCCGCTATTCTATAAGATCCTATCCAATGGGGTATTTAAAAGTGTCTTCATCATGCTGTTCTTCGCCTTAGCCTTGAGCTGGGTGGAAGAAATTTCCCAAGGCAACTGGTCGGCGCTACCAGAAGAGATGTTTCTCGTTTTCCTCCCCAGGCGGGTCCAGCAAAAGATGGAATACAACGTCATATTGACCGTGCGGCCCTTCTTTCAGACCACTAAATTGAGTTTAACGGAAAAGAATTATCAGCTCCTTCGCACCTTCGCCGATCGCCGGAGGGAAGAGGGACCAACGGGTGGTTGGTTGGAAATTCAACCTAAGTCCAGCAATCGAAAAGATTACGACATCAACGACTATAACGAGATCAATCGCCTACTCGACAATTTGCTTCAATCCGCCCAATCCGCTAGCACTAGCGAGCAAAAGAAACAACTCAAAGACGTCCTTTTCGAATACGGAAAGCAACGGCGAATCCGCCTCCGAATGGCCGGCCAGAACATTACGCCAGGGGAGTAGGGAGCGATAAATTGTCTGCCGGTCTGCCGGTCTGCCGGTCTGCCCGTCTGCCCGTCTGCCCGTCTGCCCGTCTGCCAGTTGCAAAGTCTATGAGGTAATAGAATAAAAAAGGTTTAACTAGCTAATTAGGATTATCGAGCTCCTGACTTCGTGTTGTTATCTAGGTATCGAATAAAAGCCAAAATATTTGCTTGTACTTTATCCACCTGCTTGTGCAGGGCTTGAATATCTGAATCAGTACAATAACCAAGATCTTCTAAAACAAAGAGAATGCTTTTAACCTCACTGGCAGAGGCATAAGCAATCTTTAAGAACCTGCTGAAGTCTCGATCTGAAAACCGCCCGAAGCCTTCGGCAATATTATTCATGATAGATAAACTAGCTCTCCTAAGTTGGTCCCGCGTAGCCCAATCTTTGTCTAATCTTCCTTTAAGAAGGAATACTCCTCTCACTAATAAACGTGCTTCTTGCCAAGATTTTATTTCTTGAAAACTCTTCAACGTGCTCATCTTAGTTCTGTTTAAATGCTATAAGCTCTTCTCATAAAAGAGGACGATGAAATGCATCAGATTCCACACACTTGATGTCACTTTTTGAAATTTATTTTTCCTAAAACCCAGGCTAGAACTGAAAACAATACGCCACAACTCATCAGTTAGCGATCTACAAACTCCTCTTTTTCACAAAGAGTAGGCGCAGCCACAGCCCATCGCAAAGAGTTACAGAAAAGGTAATCAGAACAGCCGCTCGAATAGTCTGACCCACGTAAAGACCGGCAGACGGGCAGACAGGTAGACCGGCAGACGGGTAGACGGGCAGACCGGCAGACCGGCAGACAGGCAGACAGGCAGACAGGCAGACAGGTAGACGGGCAGACAGGCAGACCGGCAGACAATCAAGTGAACCCCTCCCCTTGTCAGTCACTGACATCACCGACAAGCACGAAATTCCTACTGACCATTTCCCTAGTTCTTCCTGCCATCTACCCCTTCAAGCGGTGACCGAAAGCCAACTTGCGGCAAAAATCACTGTCATGGACCTTTCACAACTCCAAAACTCTATTGACTACATTCTGCATCCCGTACTGATTACTATGCTCCTGGGTACGGGTTTATTCTTAACGCTACGCCTCGGTTTTATCCAGTTCCGGCGGTTCCGGCATGGTATTGACGTGGCTCGGGGAAAATACGATGATCCCGACCATCCCGGTGAAGTCACCCACTTCCAAGCATTGACCACGGCCCTCTCCGCTACGGTCGGGATCGGTAATATCGCAGGCGTAGCTATTGCCCTACACTTCGGTGGGCCCGGCGCTATCTTCTGGATGTGGGTCACCGCCGTTTTGGGTATGGCGACCAAATTCACCGAAGTCACCCTGGCGCAACATTTTCGAGTGTTGTTACCATCCAGCGAAGGCGGTGGTGTCGCTGGCGGGCCGATGTACTACATTGAAAAAGGCTTAGGCAAAAATTGGAAGCCAATGGCCATGTTCGTAGCCTTTGCATTGATGCTCACCGCTTTTCTCTCCGGCAATGCTATACAGGCCAACACCATCGCCGACCTTGCACAAACGGAATTGGGGCTTACCCCTTGGATCACCGGCCTCTGTACCGCTGCCATAATCGGCCTAGTCATTATTGGCGGAATCAAGCGGATCGGTCAGGTAACCAGTGTTATCGCTCCTGCCATGGCGCTAATCTACGTGCTTGGCGGTATAGCGGTATTGGCTACCAATTGGTCGGCCATAGGACCTGCTTTTTCCGCCATCTTTTCCGAAGCCTTTAATCCAACGGCTGGTGTAGCCGGCACCGGCGTGGGCATCTTTATCCAAACCATGATGTGGGGGATCCGCCGCGGTTTATTTTCCAATGAGGCAGGTCAAGGTTCAGCCCCAATCGCTCATTCCGCTGCCCGTACCGACAAGCCGGCCTCAGAAGGTGTTGTTGCCCTGCTCGAGCCGTTCATCGACACCATCGTGATCTGCACCATTACAGCCTTGGTGATCATTACCACCGGTGTTTGGAAAGAAACTACCCCTACCACAATTGAATTGGATACCGGAGACATCGCCTATGTACAATTGGAAGATCGCCGGTACCAAAAAGTCGACGTATCAGAGAATCTGCTCTTGCACTTTGAAGATGGATTTCTCACTCACTCCGAACCGGCTAATATTGCATTAGCTTGGCATGACGTACCCGTCGAGCGATTGTTTACCGATCAAAAACAAGTATTACCCTTTACCGGCACGGTTATGCCTGCTGCGCAGGAAATCAGAAGTGCAGATGGGCAGCTGCGACCAGAGCTGTTTGGATTGGCCATGGAAAATGGTGCGCCGCTCACCCGACTGGCCTATGTAAAAGCGCTAGGCCCGATTGGTGCAATTGTGGTGGCCTTATGCGTATTCCTATTCGGTATTTCCACCTCCATCTCGTGGAGTTACTACGGCGACCGCTGTGCCTATTACTTATTTGGCAGACGTGCAATATTACCTTATCAACTGATCTTCGTCGCTTTCCACTTCTTAGGGGCCGTAACCTCTTTGAATACCATTTGGAATTTGGGCGATACGGTCTTAGCCTTTGTTACCATTCCCAATGTGTTGGCCTTGGTTATTCTCTCGGGCTTAACGAAACGCCTGACCGATCAATACTTTTCCGAACTAGAGAATTAGTCCATTTAAATCCCACCCATCAAGAGTGGGCACCAATTCCAATGCCTGGAAATCCTCGATGAACCCGATGACATTAGCATATGCGCTAAATTCCTCGCGTTGGTGAGTGGTGGTTAGTACCACTACCGGGCAGTCGGCGTTTTGAGCGGCGGCTGCCCCGGTGGGGCTATCTTCAAAGAGCAAACAATCCGACGGCAAAAACCCTAATCCTTCCGCTGCTTTAAAGAGCACCTCTGGATCTGGTTTTCCACGGCTAACCTGATCGGCGTGAACCACACTGGCAAAGTATGGTCGCAGAGCTAGAGCATCCAGTACAAATTCTGCGTTCTCCCCAGGTGCAGCTGTCGCTACGCCCATTGGAATACCGAGCTGTTTTGCCGACTGAAGCAAGTCCATCAGACCGTCGATTGCTTGAATTTCGGGCGCATATATTTCTCGATAGGCTGCTTCTTTTTCTGCTGCTGCAAGGCGTCGTTGATCGGCGCTTAGTTGATCGCCAAACAATCGGAGCAGGATCTCTTCATTGACACCGTGTACTTGCTCCATCACGGTCTCGATTGGCCAATCCAGCCCAAGCTTACGTAGTTGGCGTTGCCAGGCCCGATGGTGGATCATCATATTGTCCACCATAGTGCCGTCCATATCAAAGAGTAGTGCTTTCATGCTGCGAATTTAAGGTAACTAGCAGCGCTATCGTTTTATTCTTACCAACGATCCTGGATAAAAAGACTATGTTTATCCGATGCATCAACCACCTCCTTTGCCGCAGTATGCTGTCATCGATTGCGGCACCAATACTTTCCACCTGCTCATTGCCGCACCTCAAGCGGACGGAAGTTTCCGCGAAATATTCCGCGAGCGACAGTTTGTCAAGCTAGCCGAAAACGGGATTAAGCGGATTGGCGAGAAGCCGTATCAACGGGCACTTGCTGCCCTCAGGCACTATGCGACCGTTATCGATCAGCACCAGGTAGAAAAGGTTCGCGTATCGGGCACTGCTGCTTTGCGAACAGCAGATAACGGCCCGGCCTTTGTCGCACAGGTTTTACGCGAAACCGGACTGGAGATATGTACGATCCCCGGATCGGAGGAAGCCCAACTCATTTACCGAGGTGTAAAGCGAGCTATTGGCCCAATGAGCGGCCGCTGGATGGTCATGGATATTGGCGGAGGAAGTGTTGAGTTTATCATCTCTGATCAAGAAGGTGTGCGCTGGTTCAAAAGCTTCCCGGTTGGTGTAGCAGTAACCTACCGCGACTTTCATCGCTCAGAACCTATCACTATCGAAGAAATTGACGAGACCGTCGCTTTCCTGACGCATGAATTACACGACCTCAAAGAAGCGCTCCAGCGGTTCCCTACTAAGCACCTCATCGGTGCAGCCGGTACGTTTGATGTAATTGCGGCCCAATTAGGAGCCAACCACCCTACTCCGAATAGCACGGCAATCGAGCTCGGGCAATTCCAGGCTTTTTATGAGAAAATAGTGGCCGCTACACGTACAGAGCGCTACGCCATGACACACATTCCCGACGACCGAGCCGATATGATCGTAGTCGCTCTGATCCTGGTAAAGTATATCCTGGAGTTAGCGCAAATCGAACAGCTTACTGTCTCCAATTTTTCTATGAAGGAGGGGATGTTGGATGCCATGAGCAACTAATAATACGACAATGCCTAAAACCCTTAAGAATAGGCAGTGGGCAGAATAAATTTTCATATTCCACATTACTATAACACCAGAACACCAGAACACCAGAACACTATAACACTATAACACCAGAACACCAGAACACCAAGGCACTACTCCTATGCCGCCAGGTTTTTGGCAATGGAGAAGAAGAAGGTACTGCCTGTTCCCAGCTCCGATTCCAGCCAGATCTGGCCATTGTGATCTTCCACCACCTTTTTACAGGTTGCCAGGCCAATGCCGGAACCTCCGCTGACACTTTTATTCTCCAAAGACTTAAACAGGAGGAAGATTTGCTGGTGAAACTGCGGGTCGATCCCTACACCATTATCGGTAATCGCAAACTGCCAATATTCCTGTTGCTCGTTAGCACGAATCGTAATATTTGGTGGATGCCCCGGGCGACTGTATCGAATGGCATTAGAGAGTAGATTCTGAAACAATTGGTACAACCTGGAGCTATCGGCAATGATCTGTCCTGGTAAACTCTGGCAGTGAACCACCGCATCTTTTTGATCGATCAAATGCTGTAAATCCTCTTGCACTTCCCGAATTAAGTCCGGTACTTCTACGGCTTCCAGGATTAAAGGCGAATGGCTAACGGTAGAATATTCCAGCAGGTCTTTCACCAAGCCTTCGATCCGGTGTGTACCATTCTGCACAAAGTGGAGGTATTCACGCTCTTTTTCGTTGAGTTTATCGGATGCACTTTTGCCCAGTAGTTGCGAAAAGCTGACGATCGTCCGCATGGGCTCGCGCAAGTCGTGAGAAGCAAGGTGCGCAAAGTTTTCGAGTTGTAGATTCGACTCGATGTAGCGTTCCAGTTCGCTGTTCTTTTCATTCAGCTTTTGTTCCGCTTTTTGCAGGGCATTGTGCTTTTCTTCTAATTGATCGGCAGTGCGCGTTTTCTGGATAGAGATCCAAATCAAAATAATGAGCAGCATAAGGAAAACGGCAGCGGCAAACCACAGGTTACGAATGCGCTGACGTTGCGTTGTCTTCTCCTGATTCAAGCGATCGATCTGGGCCTGCCGATCACGATTTTGGTATTTAGCTTCCAGCTCTTCTGCCAGTCGATTACTTTCTTCATCTGTATTGCTTCGAAACAGCTCCAGGGCCGTCTGGATACTCTGGTAAGCCTCCTCGTAGTGGCCGTTTTGCGCATACTGCTGGGCAAGCAGCTCAGTAGCATCCGCTTCTAGTACGATCGACTTACCCTCCCTGGCAGCATCCCGGGCCAGTTCTCCAAACCGAATTGCTTCCTCGGTATTACCCGCACGAAAACTGGCCGCCGACTGATGCAGCAGGGCAAGTGCTTGTGTACGCTTAAAGCCTTTTTCTTCCGCAATCATAAAAGCCTCCTGGGCATGCTCTTTCGCCTCGCCAAACAAACCAATGGCCATTTTTACTTCAGAAAGGGTCAGGAGACTCTCTGCTTTTGACTCATAGTCACCCAATTCATCGTGCAGGGGGAGCAGTCGAATGATATCGTCTTGTGCCTCTTGAAAAAGACCTTCTTCCATCTTGGCTCGAGCTAATTCGTCGACATAGATCGAAGGGATTACCTTATTGCCAAGGCGTTCCGCAACGGCTAGTGCCCGTTCATAGTAGGCAATTCCTCTTAAGTTATCGCCCTGCTTATGGTAGGCCGTACCTAAATTCCCCAACATCAGTGCTTTGAGGAAATTATCTTCCTGAATCTTCTCATCAAAAATAGCTACGCCGTTCAGCAGGTTTCGAATGGCCTGGTGATAGGACAATTCGTTCAGGCTCACCAAAGCGATATTATTATAGCAAGCCGCAATGGTATAGTAGTCCTCCACCTTTTCGGCATATTCGATGGCGCGTTCGTAGGTCGAAGTAATGGTATCTGTCGGGGCCCCGGATTTGTAATGAGCAATCCCCATGTTCTTGTAAGCCGTAGCAAGTCCCTGATCATAATCTTGCCTTAGCGCTAGCGAAATCGCCTGTTGGGCATATTTAAAGATACTGTCGGGATCAATGCGCCGATAGGCATAAGCAATTCCATTAATTAGGTCTACCTGTCGTTCTGGTGTATGTTCAACAACAAGCATGTTCTCCAGACTATCAATTTCACGTTGAAATTGCTGTGCAGTTAGTGTGGTACATCCCAACAACAGGAAACCAATTGTAATGAGCCGTAGTTGTTTTTTCATAATACTCTTCGTCCAGGGAAAGTCCGAATTTACAAATTTAGTATCATGGCATAATCAGGGCCTATGGTATTATCAATTGCCTGATCAAACACACCCTTAGTCTGGGGTATGACCGAAATAAACTCATCCATTAGATTTGGGCTTAGTAGTTTTAACGATCATTTTTTATAGAAGTTCCAATCCTAGTTATGCTCCTTCGGCCAACATTGCATTTTCCCTTTCTCGGCGGCCGCCCATTCGCTATCGGGCTACTATTGTGGGCCATCATATTTTGGGTGCCGAAAAATGATGCTGTTAGCCTTGGGGCGAACCCTCCTTTTCACACTACCGAAGAACTGTCCCTGTTCACCACCATGCTAGATACGCTGCCCGGAGGATACAATGGTTTATTTGCCGGCTCCGGTGCTTGCGTACAGTGTCATGGCTTGGACACCGCCATGGTAGCCAGTGTTGATCCGCTGGGCAATGATATTAACGTGGTTGATGACTGGCGGGCCACCATGATGGCGAATTCTGCGAAAGACCCTTTCTGGCGAGCCAAGGTCAGCCACGAGGTATTGATCTATCCACAGCATCAGGCTGTCATTGAAACCAAATGCACTTCTTGCCATGCGCCGCTGGGCCACTTCGCGGCTTTTCACCAAGGAGCTACTGAATACACCATTGCCGACCTAGAAGCCGATGAATTCGGCCTTGATGGGGTTTCCTGCCTGGCCTGTCACCAGCAACCAGCCGAAGACCTGGGTAACCGGCATTCCGGCGACCTGCTTTTTGATACGGCAAAGGTCGCCTATGGCCCCTTTGTATCGCCCCTCTCCTCTCCGATGTTGCTGGCAACGAATTACGAGCCGGTATTCAGCGAACACATCAGTGATGCAGGGCTCTGCGCCGGCTGTCATACCTTGATCACCGAAACCATCGATTACGAAGGAAATTTTACCGGAGGGACATTCGTCGAACAGGCTACTTATCACGAGTGGTTGAATTCTCGCTATGAAGTAGAAGATGTCTCTTGCCAGGACTGCCATTTACCAGAACTAACGAAAGGCCAGTTCTTCCTGGTCAACGATTTGGAAACCGAGGCACGCGACCGCTTCTATCTGCACGAATTGGTAGGAGCAAACACCACCATGCTGGGCCTCCTGCGCGACAATGCCGAGGAGCTGGGTATTGCCGCTACCGCCGACCAATTCAACGAAGTCATCGCCGCTACAGAAACCATGCTCCGGCAAAAGTCCTTATTTCTTGAACTGGAAGTAGGAGACCGGACGCTGGACACGGCCTTCATCTCTGTCGAGCTGACCAATATGGCAGGGCATAAATTACCCTCTGGTTATCCATCGCGAAGAATGTTTATTGAATTGCTGGTGCAGCGAAGCGAGGGGGATACCCTATTTATCTCTGGAGAGGTAGACGAAGAATTTGAGCTGATCAATCAGGCCAGTGGCTTCGAATCGCATCATCGCTTGATCTCCTCAGAAGATCAAGTGCAGATCTATGAGTTGGTCATGGGTGATGTAAATGGAGAAGTGACTACCGTCCTCGAACGAGCCGACTACGCCTTGAAGGATAATCGAATTCCTCCGGCCGGCTTTTCTATGACTCATAGTACTGGCGATACGACAGCCATTATCGGTTCCGCTTTACTTGATCCCGATTTCAATTGGGAAGATGACCAAGAAGGTGCGGGCCGGGACATGGTGCTTTACCACATCCCACTAGCAGGCTATGGAGGGCCATTAATCGTTTCTGCGAAAGTCTATTATCAAGCAACTCCTTTGCGCTGGATGCAGGAGATGTTTGCTGAAAGCAGCCCAGAAATAGCGGCCTTCGAACAACAGTTCATGGCCGCCGACCGGCAACCTTTTTTAATGCGAGAGGATAGCATGCACCTGCCGGGTATTGTATCCACCACTGATCCAGGCGACCGAGCCAAGGTGCAAGTCCGTGGAGGTCGCGATGGTCAGCTATTTATTGACAACGAAATTGGTGGTTGGGTAGCTATCTTTACAGTAGATGGAAAATTACTGCAACGCGTACGCCTTGAGGCGGGCAACCATCAGCTAACTACCAATCATACTCAGCAGGTTCTGGTGGTTCTTTTTGAAGGTAAAAACAGTCGCATCAGCGATATGATTTGGATGTATTAACAGATCGGCCTATAGATATCGCTTGACCGCCAATAATCAAGCCATTTGTGCAATTAATCAACTATTGACTTATGACACCACACATTACTCGACGCCCTTTTATGCTTGCCCTAAGCCTACTCGTTTGGAGTACAATGCTACTGGCGCAAGAAGTATCATTTTACCAAGAAACAAGCTTGCTTGAATCAACTGGAGGATTCGGCATTAACGACTGTGCCGTTGATATGAACGGCGATTACCTGGACGATGTAGTCCGCGTAGCAAATAATGGCCTGAATATCGACTTCCAACAAACGGATGGTTCCTTTACCCACCAGTTTTTTCCTGTCGATTTCGACAATTCTCCCTCCTGGAGTATCTGTGCCGGCGACCTCGATGGCAACGGCCTGAATGACCTCTTGTTTGGTGGCGGAAATGCGGTATCCTTCGTGATGGCCGCTCCGGATGGAAGCTACTATACGGAAGATCGCAAGCCGGATTACATCTTTTCACAACGCTCGACCATGTTTGATATCGATAACGATGGGCACCTCGATGCTTTCGTTTGTCACGATGTCGACCTGAGTCATCCGTATCGAAATGATGGAACGGGCTACCTGGAAGAAGATCAGAGCCTGATCGAAACAATTAATCTACCCGGCAATTACGCCGCCATATGGGTGGACTACGATAATGATAATGATGGCGACCTATACCTAACCAAGTGTCGTGGCTCGGCGCAACCTGGCGACCCTTCTCGTACCAATGCCTTGTATCGCAATAATGGCGACGGCACCTTCACGGAGGTAGGCGAAGAAGCTGGCGTAGCCGATAATGCGCAATCCTGGGCAACCGTTTTTGAAGATTTTGATAACGATGGTGACTTTGACGCTTTCATCGTCAATCACGACTTTCAGAATCGCTTCTATCTCAATAATGGGGATGGCACTTTCACCGATATCATTGACGATACAGGAATTGCTCCTGGCGACTTGGGTGCTTGGGAGAATGCAGCCGCGGATTTCAACAACGATGGCTTCGTTGATATCTTCTCTGAACTCAATAACAGCCTCTATATCAATAATGGCGACCTCACCTTCACCCCAAGCTCGCTTCCTGTAAACGACGGAGGCATTGGCGATTTTAACGACGATGGTTTCCTGGATGTCGTTAAAGGCAACACGCTTTGGATGAATAGTGGCAACGATAACAATTGGGTCAAGATCAACACGCGCGGCATCATCAGCAATCGCAATGGTATTGGTGCCCGCATCGAGATCTACGGCGACTGGGGCATGCAGATCCGGGAAGTACGCTCCGGTCAAAGTTTCAGCCCTATGAGTAGTTTGTGCGCGCACTTTGGTTTAGGTCCAGCCGAGACCATCGACCAGATTATCGTACGCTGGCCTTCCGGAATCGTCACTGTGCTCGATAATCCCGACATCAATACCGCACACACTGTTGTAGAAGCAGAATGCTTGTTGGCGCCAGCAGCCATAGAATACGAAGGTGATCAACTCTTATGTCCAGATGAAACTATTGCACTAACCGCTCCGGAAGGTTTCGATACTTACCTGTGGTCGACAGGCGACACTCTTGCTAATATCACCGTAACAACTGCTGGTTCGTATAGCCTGGCAGCTTTCAATGATGACGGCTGCGTTTCCATCTCCGAAAACGTGGTTTTCATGGAAGCCGAGGAAACGGCTCCAATAGTGGTCGCTCAAGGAGACCTGGCGTTTTGCGTCGGCGAGTCTGTTACTTTGGTAGCTGAAGGTGGCGATGGCTACACGTGGTCGACGGGAGAAGCGGCCGCCAGTATCGAGGTGAGCGATGCCGGGGAATACTTCGTAGGCATCAACTCCATCTGCTCCGATGAGCAATTGGTGTCTGAGTCGGTAGTTGTTACCAACTTGATGGCACCAGCACCGGTTCCTGACGCACCAATGCTGGATGGCGATATGGCCTTCCTGGCAGCAACCGGCGATAACATACAGTGGTTTGCCGAGGCTAGCGGTGGTGAGCCGATCGAAACTGGCCCGAACTTTATTACCCCTCCATTGATGGAAGGCAGCAATTTCTACTACGTGGAATCACACCATGTCTATGGCGGTGAGTTGCAAGAAGGTGGCAAGCCGAATATTGATGGCGCAGGTGGACTGTCAGCAGTCGGTGGCTATAACTTCTTTGATGCCTATGATGAGTTCACCATTCTGACGGTAGACGTTGTGGTACCGGAGAATTCTACTGAGGGCACTCGCACGATCCAGCTATTCGACGCAGAGAATAACCTGATGGACGAATTGATCGTTGATCTCGCCTTTGGCGAGCATACTATAGACCTAAACTTCGTCGTACCAGAAGGAGAAGGTTACACCCTGCGTTGTGTGGAAGACGATCTATACCGCAATAATTTTGGTGTTGAGTATCCTTATCCCATCGGGGATGTTGGCGAAATCATAACGTCCTTTTATGGCGATAGCTATTACTACTACTTCTACAACTGGCAAATCCAGAAGAAGAGAATTACCTGTATCTCTGAGCGGGTAGCGGTAGAGATCGTTTTTGTGGATGCCGAAGATCTACCTGATGTATCCGGCGTGCAGGTATTCCCAAATCCTGCCAGTGATCGGGTCGCCGTACAATTCGAACTGGATGCTCAGCAACCACTGGGTATTGAGTTACAGGATGTACTTGGACAAACCATCATGGAGCGCTATATCGAGCGGGCTAACATTGGTGAAAACCGCCATGAGCTAGATGTGAGTCAGCTGCCTGCTGGCATCTATCAACTCATCCTGCGCGTAGATGGGAAGGCTGCTACCTGGAAGGTAGTGGTAGAGTAGGTTTTTAGCGATGCTATAGAAAAACTTGGTTATTGGGTGTTGGATATTCAGTGTTGGGAGTTCTGAAACTCAGAATATCGAATATCCAACATTCAATAGCCAATAACCAAGTTAAGTAAGAGAACAAGCTTAGAATTTAGCGCACTGCTGTTACCGTATAGCCCTCCTCACGTAGCAATTCCAATACGCCTTTCTCACCAGCCAAGTGGCCGCAGCCAACGGCAAAGAACGTCGCTTGATCGGCAGCCAATCGATTGATATCATCCACCCAATTGAGGTTACGCTGATCGACCAAGGCCTCTGACAAGGCATCACCACCATTGGATTCGGTGATCAACGTATACATAGCGTCGATATCTTGCTGGGTATACACCTCCGCCATTTTCCGGAACAAGGCTTTTCCTTCCTCGACATCCGTTACTTGCAGCAAGATATCTACCTGATCTTCGTAAGCAATACTATTCATGACGCCCATTGCTTCTGCCGGCGTTTCCAGGCCCACTACCTCTTTTCCTTGCGCTGTAGCTTGCTCCATAAGGTACTGTTCGTAAGAAGCGGCCTCCCCTTCAAGAAAGAGGCTGAGATAAAGCGAACCAACCATGATCGGCTGCCAGTTATTAAAAGGCTCCAAACCAACCCCCAATGCTTGTTGCACTAAGGCATTGACCTGCGCATATTGCTCTTCTGACAACAGTTGCGTCAAAGTCACCCCGTCCATCATCTGTACATATTGCATTAGCTCCATTTGCAAGCCAGGGTCGTCCATATCAATCTCCAGGGCGAGTTGCTCGCAAGCTTCCAATGCGTCGCGGGTAGCGTCAGTAACGAAGAAGTGATCCTTTGAGATAAGGTGGATCGTACCGTATAGATAAGAGGTGGCCTGCCCCTCCTTTTCCAACTTCCATAAGAGGGAAGACGCATCGGTAACAGTCGTAGTGCCTTGTGCAGGCAAGAGCTCTAAAACACCAATTGAAAGCGCGATAATTACAGTGAGAATGCGAAAATTTTTCATCAGCTAGTTGTTTTGTCGTCCGGCGTTCTTTGTCCTACGACCGGGGTAAATAGTTATTGATTTCTTGCCAATTTTTGCGGGATCATTTTACACGTATTCCTCCTTCCCACTACAATCTCCCTCTTCTTTTTCCCAGTCGATATAGATATACAAAATGGTTGACAATAGAATGCAGCCTCCCATTATCCAAAAGGCTACTGAGCCTGGCTGCACATTATCGAGCCCAAAAAGGCCAACTAAAACACCAATGGAAAATCCGGCTGCTTGTTTCTTTGTCATGATCGTGGTTTTGATGATTGATTTGCCTGATTAGTCCCAAAAGGCTCAGAATTATTACAGCCGGGTATAAAAATTTATCTTTTTCATCGACGAAGTGTAATATTCGCTCTACCAAGGCTACTAACCATTCGAAGAAGCGCATCGCTTGGAAGAACAGTTTCGACATATCATCGACGAACACAATGGGATCTTGTACAAGATTGGGCGTTCCTATACCCGGGACGAAGCCGATTTTCAAGACCTCTATCAGGAGATGCTGATCCAATTGTGGGAATCTTATCCACGCTTCCAGGGGCAATCAAAGCTCTCGACCTGGATTTACCGGGTGGTTCTCAATACGGCACTAACGCATAGCAAGAAAGCGAAGAGGCGACCAAATGCTAGTCCACTCGAAGGACATGCCTATCGCCTGGCTGATGAAAGTGCCAAGGAACAATCGGAGAAATATACAGCCGAACAGCAAGTTCAACTTTTGTACCAGTGTATCAATGAATTAAAGAAAGATCAACGGGCCATTGTGCTCCTTCACCTGGAAGGAAATTCCTACGAAGAAATCGCCGAAATCATGGGTGTCACGGTATCCAATGTAGGCGTGCGATTGCTACGAAGCAAGAAGAAATTGCAACGATTATTAACGGCCAAGGGATATGGAAGAGTTTGACCTTCGATCGATGTGGCAAGGTGCCGATAAACAAGCCGACTCCTGGTATCAGGAGCGACAGGAAGAGCTATGGCGCCAAGCCAAGCGTCGAAATGAGCACGTGCTGCGCCGCATTCAGCGCATGGTTTGGATGGAAACCATCTTCAGTGTAGTGATGACAATCGCTTTGCTGGGCTGGATGCTGGATATCGTTGACTGGCTTTGGTGGACCTTACTCGTCATGCTAACTGTCACTATTGTAATCAGCTATCGCTATTATTCACAGTTCCGGGGGCAGGTGGATGAAATCCCAAGCCTTAATATCAAACGATCAACCGAAGAGTTCCTGCACTTGCTTCGTTCCTACAAACAGCGGATGATCCGGCTTTCGGTCATTCTTACCCCTGTCGCATTAATTATGGGGTTTGCCGGTGGATTCAGTGAAGGAGCGGAAAACGATTTCAGCAAGCTGACGACCTGGGAATTCTGGGCCATCAGCCTGCCGACGCTGGTCTTGGCGGGAGTGTTCTTCTACTACTTCACCCACTGGTACTATCGCCGCACCTTTGGTTCCAAAGAACAGGAATTGGAAGAAGTACTCCGTAGCCTATCAGGAGAAGAGGAATAGCCTCTACGATTGTTTCAACAGTTTCAGGTAGTGCACTTGCAGATCGTTGACTTTGAGCGTCACCCAATAGTGGCCATCGGCCAAATAAGCGGCAGGTTCCCATGTAGCGGTGTACTTCGCTGGTGACAGTTCCCGCTCTTCCAGGGTAGCCACTAATCGGCCCGCCAGGTCATACACATCTAGGCGAATATGTGCGCGTTGAAACACGCCGTACCGGATCTCTACCTGGTCTCGGAATGGGTTGGGGCCTACGGAGTAGATCATGCCTCGTTCCAAGTGCAGATCTTCCACACTATTAATGCCATCTCCTTCGATCATAATATCCCAGGTGCCTTCCATTTTGCCTTCAGCATTCTCGCTTAGGGCGATCGTTCGTTCCGTAGCATCGTAGGTACCACTATCGATCGAAGCGGCCGCGTCACCAGGGATATCCGTGTCTCCTTCGAAATAGAGCTGTGTGATCAAGGTGTCAAAACCCGGAGGGGTAACGCGGAAATGGATGTGCCGAGGGCGAAAAGACGCACCGTTAAGGTACTTCCCTGGCAAAATGGTCTCAAAGAGATAAAAACCTTGCTCATTGGAATACACCTTGCCGCGCAAGTTATAGCCATCGTTATCGTACTGGCCGGCATCGTTCGCATGCCAGATGTCGATTTCCGCATCCGGGATGATTTGCGAACAATCCAAGTTGCGTACCAAGCCGCTAATGATGATGCGTTCGCCTGGCTCGTCCATGTCTGCCAGCTGAGCGACTTCATTCAAATCAGGTGCATTAGGTGTGTAAAAAGGGCCTTGTCCGTAAAAGTCGAGGGTGGTCGCATTACAATCTACCGTCAGGTCTCTTTCTTGCGACCGGGCACTCCCTGTTCTGGGAATCAAGGCAGCGGATAGTGCAGCCAAAGAGGTGTTGCGAAGAAATTGGCGTCGATTTTTCATTGATATAGTCGTTTAGTCCGACTACCGGAACCCGGAGTCGAGGTTGGGATAATTGTTTGGTAAGACTTGTTTACTTAGATCAGGGGTTGGTGGTATTCGGCCAATCTTTTGTCAGAGAGATTGCCAATTACAGGTGGTTTTGAACGGTGCCTTGTTCTCCTTCCTTAGGCCCGTAGAACAACACCCACGTAGAAAAGTCTTCAGAGAAATTATGGAACCTATGGTCAAGTCGGGCAGGAACGAAGAGAAAGTCGCCGGTTTCTACCTTGGTAAACTCACCTTCTATTTCGAATTCTGCTGTTCCAGAAGATACAATGTACACCTCATCGCGATCATGAGGCTGCTGATGATCCAACTCTTTCGGCTGATAGAGTTCCAACTCCAGGCTACCGTGCGTAAAGTAGGTTTTGAATAATTCGGGGCATTGCTGAAGATCAGCTAAGGCGTCTTTCAGAGATACTTTATTGGTAAACATATCTTGGGGTGATTAATGACGCTACTAATAGGTCCCGATCGTCACTTTTCGAAGTTGAAATATAGTCAGCGGATCGGTATAATTGTTTGTAAAGAAGAGCTGCCGCCCTTTTCCATAAGCACGCAGGTAAAGCTCGGGATACTTTACCGACTGAATAGAAAAATACCCCTCATCGCCAACTGCAACAAAACGAAATTTCTCCTCTTCCGATTTGGTGCTGAATTGGTGCGAGAAGTGCCGCATATCCTCCTCTACCGATTCCCCTATCCACCACATATCACCGGTGGCCCCCATTCGGATGCGGAAGTAGTCGTTTTGTGGAGAGCGGATGAGCTCATGCACTTCGCCATTGTACAGCTTCGAGCTTTCCTCTAAGGTGAAGTAATAGCTGGCTGTTTCTCTGCCATCATCACCGGTCATAGATTTCACTGTGACAGAATATCCAGGGATAGCTACCGCTTCAATCGCGTAATACCCTTGATCGCTGAAGTGATTCAGGTGCTCGGTGGGAGCTACACGGAATTCACAACGTTCACCACCATAAGAGGGCTTGCACTCGCATTTATCATCGATTAACATGCCGTTCTCTCCGCAATCTATGGTAGCGACTGCTGCTCCAGTGGCCTCCTCGGGAGTAGTCTCTTCTGTACTGGATTCTGGCTGCGCCTGACTATCCAGTTCTGCTATTTCTTTGCCAACAAATACCCCACTAAAATATAGCGCAGCCACAATCGCCAACACACCTACAATTCCTAAACCAACGAATAGCGGCGTCCGATTAGAGTCACTAGCGGAAGGCATTGATTTGGCGCCACGCTTTAGTGCCTTGAGCACATTCAGCAAGCTATTGTTGATCTGATTTAATTCAATTTGAGCATCCGCATTACTGATCAATCCACGATCAATCTTCCCTTGCAGGGTATGCATACGTCTTTTCAGGTCGAGCAGATCGAAGGAACGTCCATCATTCTCTAGTTGCGTAACAAGGAAGTCTATGCAGGCTTCTGTTTGTCCTTTGGTGAAAAGGGCTTGCGCTTCTGCTAAAAATGACGGAGGAACAGACATGGGCTTAGTTTGATGTACTATGTATGGCTAAAATAGGGATTTTGCTTTTATCCAGTTGGCAGTTCGTTGCTTCGCAACTTGCAGTTGGCAGTTGGCAGTTAGCAGTGGGTATAGCTCTTGCGGCACTGGCAGGATTAAGTCGACTGGTTAGACTGGTCAGACTGGCTAAACTGTTGGTCTAAAAAAGCCCCCGAAGTATGGAACAACGGAGGCTTACAACAACATTTTCTACTATCTACTAGAACTGGATCGGCACACGTACCATCGTATCGTCCCATGCGATGATCATATGGGCGCCGTCGTCCGCTTCATCAAAAAGGATAGATAAGGCTTCAACCGTGCTTTCGGTGCTTTCGGTTGGTACCGTAATCATGGCTACGCCAGTTTCCGCTGGCTTATAGGTGTACTGCCCCCAACCGTCGAGGTCGGTGCTGAAATGGACGGTCCACTCACCTTCGTTGACCATAGCGAATACTCCATAGCGGCCAGCAGGTACTACTTGCTCACCAATACGCACATTGCGCAAAAACATAATTTCCGTCGTCTCGTTTGCGCCAACACGCCACATCTCACCGTACTCCAGTAGTTCACCGAAGACGTTCCGATCGTTTTTCTGAGGGCGAGAATAGGTAACACGCATCACTGGCTGATTTGCCATCTTCTCCTCTTCCGTATCGGCAAAATTGCGGAAAGCCGCACGCTGTGGGTAATAAGCCATATCCATTGGGCTCTTGTCCATATCAGGGAAGTCCTGGCCAACCAGAATCGTTGATGTGGCCAATAGGCAAAAGAACAGTAGCGTTACATTTTTCATATTAGTTGGTATTGATTGATTATGCCTTAGTAACAACTTTGTCTGCCTGGGGTTGAAAAAGGCCTTCAGTTTGCAGTAGAGCAGTGGGCGGTTTGCAGTTGCTGCTGCGCAGCTTGCAGTGGGCAGTTTGTTGCTACGCAACTTGCAGTGGGCAGTAGAGCAGTGGGCAGTAGAGCAGTGGGCAGTAGGCAGTAGGCAGTAGGCCGTGAGCAGTAGAGCAGTGGGCAGTAGAGCAGTGGGCAGTTTTTTAGATTTTGAGTTGGCGATTGATTCGGTGTCCGGTGTCAAGCTGTCAGATAGCATCGACGATTGGCTAAAGCAACTTGGCCTGTCGATCTGGTTAGACTGTTAGACTATTGGTCTGTTGGTCTGTCGGACCAACTAACAATTCATCCTTTTGAAACGACGATTCACCGGAATCCGGTGGTGTTGAGGTTTATTTAGGTGCAGTTTTGGAGCATTGAAACTTCATTCACTGCTTTAAGCTAGAATTCATGTCAAAGATTACCCTCACACTCGCTCTTTTGCTGCTGGCCCTGAGTATTTCCTGGGCACAAGGCAGCGCAACGCAAAGTATCCAAGGCACCGTAATCGACAAACAGTCAGAAATGCCACTCATCGGTGCAGCGGTCGAATTACTCAACGAACAAGGCCAGTCGGTTAATGGCACCGTGACCGATATCGATGGTTATTATCGCCTGGCACAGGTACCTATTGGGCGGCAGGTGCTCCGAATCAGTTACCTCGGCTACGAACCTCTGACGGTCCCGAACATTGTGGTCACCGCCGGCAAGGAGGTCATTATGGATCTTAACCTGGAAGAATCCGTGGCCGAGCTGGAGGCCGTCGTCGTTACCTCCTCCGTAGATAAAGACCGCGCCCAAAACGAACTGGCCACCATTTCGGCACGCACTTTCAGCTTGGAAGAAGTCAATCGCTACTCAGGGGGGCGCAGTGATGTTGCCCGATTAGCCAGTAACTTCGCCGGCGTCTCCACTGCTGATGATTCACGTAATGATATTGTGATTCGGGGCAACTCACCTACTGGCGTCCTCTGGCGCCTGGAAGGCGTTCCCATTCCTAACCCCAACCACTTTGCCACACTCGGTACCACCGGTGGACCAGTAAGCGCACTTAATCCAAACCTCTTACGCAACTCTGATTTCCTGACGGGCGCTTTCCCAGCCGAATACGGCAATGCACTAGGTGGTGTATTCGACATCGGCTTGCGAAACGGCAACCGCGATCAACACGAATTCATGTTCCAACTGGGGGCTTTCAGTGGTATTGAGGGCATGGTTGAAGGCCCCGTGGCCGAAAAAGGTTCCTACATCATTGCTGGGCGCTATTCTTTTGTGGGTCTTGCTGATGCATTGGGCTTGCCTATTGGCACGAACGCTACGCCCAACTACCGCGATCTGGCCTTCAAACTTGACTTTGGCAACACGGATGCCGGCCGCTTTGTATTCTTCGGCATGGGCGGTACCAGCGACATTGATTTCCTCCATGATGAAGTGGATGAAGATGACCTTTTTGCCGCAGCTGACGAAGACGCATTTGCCGATTCACGCTTCGGTGTGCTGGGGTTGCGACACAACCTCATTCTGAACAACAACTCCTACATCCGTACAGTAGTAGCGGGCTCCCTATCTGGTAATACCTTCACACAGGATCGCTACTTCTTGCAGAATACCACGGAGGAATTCACCGCTCGCTATGCCGATGTCGATAATACCGAAACGCGTCTATCCATTTCAACTTACCTCAACACCAAATACAATGCCCGCTTAACCAGCCGGATTGGCGTCCTAACCGAAGTCTATGGCTACGACCTCAATTCTCAAGACGCTGAGCGCGGCCCTGATGCTAATGGTGATGGTGTACGAGACCTGGTGACCGTCTATACATTTGACGAGAACGCCACCTTGATCCAACCATTTGCCCAAGCCCAATATCGCTTGGACGAAGATTGGACGCTGAATGCAGGATTACACGCTCAGTTCCTAACCTTAAACGAAACTTTTGCCCTCGAGCCTCGGCTGGCCATCAACTGGGATGTTGCTACTAACCAACGTTTAAGTTTAGGGTATGGCTTACACAGCCAAATGCAGCCCATCCCGATTCTGCTGGCTACTACCCCTGATGCCAATGGCAACCTCATCCGCCCAAATGAAGACCTCGACTTCAGTCGCAGTCACCATTTCGTACTGGGCTATGACAATAAATTCGCTCCAGATTGGCGCTTGAAAGTAGAAGCGTATTATCAGGATATTAGCCGGGTACCGGTAGATCCAACGTCCAGTTCATTCTCTATTTTGAATACCGGAGCCGACTTCGTTTTCCCTAGGGATAAGTTATTCCTCGTCAATGAAGGTACCGGCACCAACTATGGTTTGGAAATGACCGTAGAGAAGTTCTTTAGCAACGGCTTCTATGGTTTGCTAACAGCTAGCGTATACGACTCGCGCTATACGGGCAGCGATGGTGTGGAGCGCAATACCGCCTTCAACAACACCTATGTACTCAACGTGCTAGCGGGCCGAGAATTCCGCTTCGGACCCGATCGTCGACACGCGATTACTTTTGATACAAAATTCACTACAGCAGGAGGGCGTCGCTTCACCCCCGTTGATTTGGAAGCATCGCGCATAGCTGGTTTCCAAGTCGACTTCGAGGACCAAGCCTTCTCAGAGCGCTACGACCCTTACCTACGTTGGGACGTCAAATTTGGCATCCAATTGAACAGTGGCAAGCGCAAGCTTTCCCATCAGTTCTACCTGGACATCCAAAACGTTTTGGACACCGAAAACATCTTCGTGAATCGCTACAACCGGCAGACGAACGAAGTCAATGAAGTGTATCAGTTGGGTTTCTTCCCAGACTTCATGTACCGGATACAGTTCTAAGATCTACCCAGAAAATAAATAGCCCCTCCTTCGGGAGGGGTTGGGGTGGATTCTGAAAAATACTAACTTAGTCAGCAAAGCAGCCGCCTTGAACAGAAACTATCCATATCTAGGGTTTAATGACTGGCCATATGTGCTGGTCGGCTTGCCCTTTATCTCTTTTTTGATCCCGCAGTTGTTCTTCAACTTAACCCCTTGGGATCATTGGGATATTTTCCCGCAGGAGTGGCTGGAGGCCTTTGCCTATACCGTTGTTTTCTGGGCTACCTTTCGTTATACCATGCTCTGGACTCGTAAGCGCTACCCGCATTTTGATCAGTCGCGCAAGCGGCTCCGGATCATGATCGCTTTCTACATTCTTGTGGTTCCGGTGGTCAATTTCCTGATGGAGAAGATCGTCCACATTTGCCATTTTACCGGTAATGGCGATCTATACGACCCAGGGGCTTACAAGGGTTTTCTCGTCACATATTTTATTTCGTTTGCCATCATAGCAGTCTATGAGGCTGTTTATTATTATGGGCAGTTGCGAGATTCCATTTCGGAGAAAGAGGAGGCTAAGCAAGCTCATATCCGTTCCGAATTGCAGGGACTACGCAATCAGGTCAATCCACATTTCCTGTTCAACAGCTTGAATACGCTGATGCATATTGTTGGGGAAGACCCGAAGCTAGCACGGCGATTTTTGCAGCGCCTATCGAAGGTCTATCGCTACATCCTGGAGAGCCGCAACGAACCCCTTATTCCACTACAAGAAGAGCTGGAATTTATCCACTCCTATATCTTCCTGCAGCAAGAACGTTTTCGCGGAAATCTACAAGTCAACATGCAAGTCGACTCGCTCTTTCACCCATACCGAATCGTACCGCTGAGTTTGCAGATCCTATTCGAAAATGCGATTAAGCACAACATCATCAGTAAGGAAAATCCGCTGCAGATAGACGTGTATATCAATGATGATTTACAGCTGGTAGTGACCAATAATTTGCAGCGAAAAAACCAAGTGATCCATTCCACGCGTGTGGGCCTGGAAAACGTCAGCAAACGCTACCGCTATTTCACCGAAAAAGAGATTGATATCCTCGAAGACGAAAAGCAGTTTACGGTAGCTATTCCTCTCATTCATCCCAATAAATCCCCACTCTATGCAAGTACTGATCATTGAAGACGAATTTCACGCCGTGAAATACCTAAGTGGTCTGTTGCAGGAGATTGAGCCCGATATCGAAATTCTTACCAACCTTGATACGGTTCGCGACTCCGTTCAATGGTTGCAGAATAATGCAGCTCCGGATCTCATTTTCATGGATATTCAACTGGCCGATGGGCTCAGCTTCGACATCTTTCGCCAAATTGAAGTACCGGCCCCTGTGATTTTCACCACGGCATTTGACCAGTATACCCTGCGAGCCTTTAAGATCAACAGCATCGATTACTTGCTCAAGCCCATTGAGGAAGAGGAGCTAGCCGCAGCACTGAAAAAATTCAAGCAGTATCATCAGCCGCAAGCGCAGCAAGGGTTGCAAGAACTGGTAGCTTCGTTGCAATTACAACAAAAGGCCTTTCGCCAGCGATTCCTCATCAAGCAAGGCAAAAATTGGGGTTACCTGCCGGTGAGTGAAATTGCGTACATCTACTCCGACGAAGGCATCACCTTTGCCATGGATCAGCAAGGTAAGCGGTTCGTCTTGGAGTCCACACTCGATCGCATACAGGATGAGCTGGATCCTCGAAATTTTTATCGCATCAATCGCGCGCAGATCATCCATATATCAGCGATTTCCAGCATCAACAACTGGTTCAATCATCGCCTCAAACTAGACATCCGTCCTGATAACAAGGAATTGGAAAGCATCGTCAGCCGGGATCGAGTAAAAGGGTTTAAGGCTTGGTTGGACAGGTGAAGCGGTAGGCAGTAAAACAGTTTATTAGTTTATGAGATTTTGAGTTGACTGGTTGGACTTTCTTCTCGCAACGATGCAGCGGACGCAGCGTTTCGCGGCAAAATCTCTTTACTAGCCTAAACTCACCACTACCGATTAAACCGTTGGTCTGAGTTGACTACTGGACAATTGGACTGACTTGACCGTTGGTCTGTTGGACAGAATAGACTGCTAGTCCTCCCTCACGAATCGGCCTTCTGACAATCGCCATACGACTTGTTCTCCGGTAGCGCGCATAAAGCCAATTTCTTCATCTCGTTCGAAGAGTTGGTGGGTTAGTTGAAGGCTTGCTGGATCAAATCGGAGGCCAATGCTATCAACGCGAGCAGCGACCACTGTTAGGTATCGGTCTCCAGCAAAGCAATCTTGACAATCAACCAATTGGTCTACTTGTATCTCCAAGACCCGTGCGGCCTCATGGTGATGCCCCGATCCATAGGTACCCCACCCCAAACACAGGTAGCGAGCGGGCGTGGTCGGGAGGCGGTGGATTTCTCCAAAAACAATATCTGGGGGTGTATTTTGGTTCGATATCTCGGCACCGCTACGTTCATCCATAACCTGCGTAAGAACTTCGCCTTCCTCCCCTACAAATTGAGCAATGACCGCCATATCGTGCATAGTGCCCCCAGATCGCTCATCCCAAGAAAAGAAGCGAATCTGCGCATCTGAAGATGTACAGATGCGCACTTTTTCCGCCAATCTCGGTAAGTCTTGAGTGATAGGTATCTCCGAGGAAAGTGCCTCTACAAATTCATTTTTCAAGGAATCACGAACGCCCCGATAGCGTCGCATGTAATCGCGACTATAGGCATTAGCGCGGAATGTATCGATAGCCATCACCAGCCGCTCTTCAGCATTGACATCCTCCGTTGTAGACTGCACCACTAACTTTGGCGTACATGCCCAAAACAAAAAGAATATTACTAGGCTACTCCAACGCATATTATCAGTTTAAAGGCCAACAGACCAACAGTCCACTCAAAAACTGCTTCGCTGCATACTGCTCACTGCCAACTGAAAAACTGCAAGTTGCGCAGCAACGAACTGTCCACTAAAACCTATTCCTCTTCCACCCAGGCCTCGTAGCCACCTAGCAAGTTGTATAGTTCCCCAAAACCTTCTTCTGCCATTGCATCACAAGCTCTTGCGCTACGGCCTCCGCTTTTGCAATAGACCAGATAAGTCGCGTCTTTATCGAGCTGGCTCACTTTTTCGGCAAATTCTGGTCCGTTGATATCGATGAGCACCGCTCCTTCTATAATACCTTGGTCCGTTTCTGCAGGTGTTCGGACATCCAGGATCACCACATCATCTTCAGCCATCTTCGCTTTAAAAGCAGCTACATCCAAGTCGGAGTAGGGTGCCGTTGAAGCGTCATTGGATGGCGAATTGGGTTGGCAGGCCACTGATGCAAATGTTAATACTAGAGCCAAGAGCAGCATATTTCGATTCATCCTGTTACTGTTTTGTTAAATGCTAAGTTAAGGTAGGTGATTTTTGTCGTTGACAACGTCTTTCTGGCAACTTAACACACTCTCGATATGCTTAAAAACTACCTCTCTGGACTACTACTAGCTTTGCCAGTTGTTCTCTCTGCACAAACCTACACGATCAGCGGCTATTTAGAGGATGCTGCTACTGGCGAAAAACTGATCGCCGCTAATGTCTTCGACACCCTCTCTGCCGCTGGCGCTGTCAGTAACACTTACGGGTTCTATAGTTTGACGCTACCACCAGGGCCCGTGGAGCTAAACTTCAGCTACATCGGCTACCAAACACAAGCCGTCTCGCTAGATCTCCAAGACGATACCGAATTAACGATCCAACTCGAACCATTTGTTGAACTGGCCACCGTTGAGGTCACGGCTGACCGGACGGAGCGAATTGAAGAACGCTCCCGAATGAGTACCGTGGAAGTGCCGGTCGATCAAATCAAACGAATTCCGGCGCTCTTGGGAGAAGTAGACGTCTTAAAAGCCCTACAGTTATTACCCGGGGTACAATCGGGCGGCGAGGGGCAAAATGGCCTGTATGTGCGGGGAGGCAGCCCTGATCAGAACCTTGTCTTGCTTGATGGGGTGCCGGTTTACAATGTCAGTCATTTACTAGGCATTTTCTCCGTCTTCAATGCTGACGCCATCAAAAATGTAACGCTCACCAAAGGCGGCTTTCCGGCCCGCTATGGTGGTCGCCTGAGTAGCGTACTGGAAATCAATATGAATGAAGGCAATTTGCAGGAATTCCACGGAGAAGGCTCTATTGGCATCATCTCTTCGAAGCTAACCTTGCAGGGGCCGATCAGCAAAGGGCAAACCAGTTTCCTGGTATCTGCCCGACGCACCTACGCCGATCTCATTTTCGGCCCAATCATCAGAGCCAGCACACCGCCAGATGAAGAACTCAGTGTCAAATTATATTTCTACGATCTCAACGCCAAAATACAACACAAGATCAACGACCGGCACCGAATATTCCTAAGTGCTTACACCGGAGCAGATGTATTCAACAACCGCTTCGAAGATGAATTTGGGGCCTTCGAAGGTGGTATCGACTGGGGGAATATCATTTCAGCAGCTCGCTGGAACTGGCAGATCAGTCCAAAGCTTTTTGCCAACACCACAGCAACTTACAGTCGCTACAAAGTGGATATCCTGAGCGCTTCTGAAAACTTCGATGATGAAGGTAATCTTAGCGATCGCTTCTCTGGCTTGTACGTATCAGGAATCGAAGATTTAGGGGGCAAGATCGATTTCGATTACATCCCCAATCCAAACCATTACCTGCGCTTCGGAGCCGGCGCCACCAATCACACCTATAGTCCAGGAGCATTAAACTTCCAACTCGAAGACGGGCAGGATTTCAATCTCGATACGCTGATCGGGTCACAAAAGGACTACAGCATGGAGTACTTCGCTTATATCGAAGACGACTTTAGCTGGGGCCCACTAAAGATCAACGCTGGTCTGCATGCTTCGGCTTTCAGTGTCAATAATGAGTTCTATACCAGCCTGCAGCCGCGCTTAGGATTGCGCTACCTGATGAACAACAATCTGGCTATCAAGGCTGGTTTTAGCACCATGACGCAGTACATCAACCTGCTGACCAGTGAAGCCCTGTCGCTGCCCACCGACCTTTGGGTACCCAGTACCGATCGCATCCGGCCACAGCAGAGTTGGCAGGTTGCTCTGGGGGCAGCTAAGACCATGTGGGAACAGTATGAATTCAGTGTCGAAGGCTACTACAAGCAAATGCACAATGTAATTTCCTTCAAGGAAGGGGCGAGCTTCCTCTTCGGTTTGGAAAACGACTGGGAAGACAAAGTAACACAAGGAGATGGCGAAAGCTATGGCCTCGAATTTTTCGTCCAAAAGAAACAAGGCCGAACTACCGGCTGGATCGGCTACACCCTAAGCTGGAACTGGCGGCAATTCGACGAAATCAACAGCGGCAACCGCTTTCCCTTCCGCTACGATCGACGCCATGACATCTCGGTTGTTGTCAATCATGACTTCTCCGATAAAATCGGTCTATCCATGGCTTGGGTGTACGGCACCGGCAACGCGATCAGCCTCAATACCGCTCGCTACCCAAATGATGTCTTCAACTTTCAAGGCTTCGACAACCCCTTCTTTACCGATATCCAAACCGGCGGCAGCAAGAATGACTTCCGCATGAGCGACTATCACCGCCTGGACCTAAGTGTAGAATTCCGCAAGGAGCGTCCGAATTGGGAAAGCAAATGGGTCGTCGGTATCTACAATGCATATTACCATCGCAATCCCTATTACGTCACCTCGGATACGCAACGAACCTTCGATGCCAATGGCAACGTAGTGGAAGAAAAGCAGGTGTTCCGCGAGATCAGTATCCTGCCCATTATCCCATCCGTGAGCTATCAATTCAAGTTTTAAGCCAGCATGTAGCAAAAAAGACAAACCATGAAATACTTTCCACTCCTCATACTAACCGCAGCTTGCCTCTGCAGCGGCTGCAACGAAGATTCTTTTTCACAAATCGTTGACATTGAAATACCAGCGCATGAAAGCAGGCCGGTACTCAAACTGGAAATGGAACCCGGCACCGACGATTTACAAACCTTAGTAAGCCTAAGCAAGGGAATCCTCGATGAAGGAACCTTTGAAGTTCCGGGAGATGCTGATGTTCGGATGTTGAAGAACGGCTCCTTATTTGCCGACTTCTCTTTATCATCCGACATTCTCAAATACGAGGCGTTTCTACAAGACGATGTCCCTAATGATGCTGGAGATGTCTATCGGCTGGAAGCCACTTTACCAGGGTTTGAAACGGTTTATGCCGAACAAGAAATGCCCGTAATGCCACTTATTGCCAAGGCTACCTATGAAGCAGAGGGCACGGTTTCGCCCGACGGGGATCGCGTCGACGAAATCACCGTGGAGATTGAAGATGTGGAACCAGGAAAAGTCAACTACTATGGCATCCGGGCTGGATCTCAGGAATGGCGGATCGACACCCTAACCGGAGACACTATTGGTTACTCTTGGCAAAGGATATCGCTGGAATCGGTCGACCCATTACTCACCTATGGCCAGCGCTACGGTTTGATCTTTTCCGATGAATCATTCGATGGCGCCAACTTTCTGGCTCGAATGTACAGCTATGGTGAAGTGCAGGAAGGTCGCGAAGTGGTGGTGGAGTTGTTTCACTTAACACGCGATGCCTATCTATTCAACCGTTCACTTAACCAATACAACGAATCGATTGACAACCCCTTTGCGGAGCCGGTAACTGTGCATACCAATGTGGTAGGTGGTTACGGCGTGTTCACTCTGGTGAATGTGGCCATTGCGGTCGCGGAATAAGCAGACTTAGGGTAAGACCAGACCGTCCTCGCCGAATTGGGCCAGGCCGCCATCCATGTTATAGAGGTTAGCAAAGCCGCCGTTGCGCATCAGGGTACAGGCCCGGACGCTGCGGCGGCTACTACGACAATAAATGAAGTAATGGGTCTGGGTATTCATTTCTTCCATCTGGTCCAGGAAATCTGGCCCTAGGTAATCCAAATGTACCGCACCAGGCAAGTGATAACTGTCGTACTCGGCTTTGGTACGTACATCCACCAGTATTGCATCAGGCGTTTGTTGAAAACGTTCCAGGAATTGAGCTGGCGTCAAATTATTGAGCTGGCTTTTCAGCTGTTGCCACCGACTTACTTCACAATGCTGCTGTGCCATATCATTTGTTAGTTGGGAAGGTAAAGGTAAGAAGATTCCATGTCCGGTGTCCGGAGTCCTAGGTCTCGTTATCTCGACGCCGGACATCGGACTTTGGACGAAAACTCAAAGCCCCAGGGAAAAATCGACGATAAATCCCCCTTCACCCAGATCATTGTATTGATAGGATACGCGAAAAACGAAGTCGTAGTAGAAAATAAAGTCCAAGCCGAGCCCGCCGCCATAAAGCAATCGGTTACTCAATGGGTTTACCTGCCGATTCACAAATGGGTCATTAGCTACACCAACATCGTTGGCTAAGCTAAGGTTGACGCGAAACGGCAAGGTGCGGAAGGCTTCAATAAACACCCACTCACCAAACTCAATATTACCGCGCCATATTTCAAAGCGTAGGTTACTGCGTAAGATAGTGGCATCAAGGCCATCAATGATATAGAGATCGAATCCGGTCACTTTATCCCGCCCGAATCCTAGTGCCCGATTATCGTTATACGGTTGAAATTCGCGAATGAAAGAATACTTAGCGCGAGCTACTAAACCCAGGCTCCAGCGTTGGTTGCCAAATGGAATAAACTTTTCTGCACGTGCACGTAAAGTCAAGGCGTTTCGATCATCAAAGAACCCTAGGCCGTCTTTCTCCAGGCTCGCCTCCAGATAGTAGCCTTCCCAAGGGTAGGCCCTAATGTCGCGAAAGTCATAATTGAAGATGTAAGCCAGCCGAAAATAGCGCTGGCGATTGGAGCCATTAGCGTAGTAGTTAGGATTGTACTCCTGGATAATGAGCGGATCTACCCAGTTTTGAAAGTAACCATATTCAAGCGTATGGTTGCCATAGAGGGCTGGTCGCCACGCCAAACCCGCTTGCACCTCAAAACGCTGTCGCAAGAAGCGGTCATCATCTCCAAAGAAGAGCTGTTTGTTCCCTTCTGTGCGGTAATTGAGTTCCCGGTTACGAGCGAAATTCACGCGTGTCGAAAGACCTAAAGTGCCCGCGCGATTAAGATAGGGCAGTTTATATTCTACTGAATAACTCCGCGTATAGCCATACTTGAAGCCCACTTCAAATTTATCCTGCCAACCAGTAAAGTTGTAGTGACTAAACTCCAGTCCAATATTAACCCGATTCAACGATCGGCCTTGTTCTCTCCACCAGACATTGAAGTTACGATCGGCCAATTCAAAGATCGGAAACGGGTAGAGATACCAGGTTTCGGTAACGGTAATATTAAAGCTCACTTTATTGGTCGCCCCTTCCCAATTGGCATAGGTGATTTCGGCAGAATTAAACAGGCCGGTATTCATCAATTGTCGCTCACCTTCTCGAATCTTCTCTGGCAAATCCGACAGCAATATCGTATCGCCATGCGCAAAAGGCAGCTCCCGAATAATTACCCTCCGCTTCGTCTGTTTGTAGCCCTCTACCAAGATGTCGTCTACGGTGATCCACTCCGATTGAGCGCCCAGCAATCCGCAACAGCAGAACAGCAGAATAAAGAGGAGGGATCTTTTCATAGATCAGTGATCAGCTAACATTTGGTTTTGCGATAATACGAACTCAAGCCCTGTCAATCTATCGAAAGTCAGGATTGTCCTGAATAGAAGTAGGTGTCAATTACTCGACCCAATGGGGTATTAAGTGGGGTTCTCAATCAAGATAGCGCTAGGAGTAAAACGAAGATAAGGATTTCTTATTCCTCTACCCCTAAGTCAGGCCTGTAGCCTGTAGCCTGTAGCCTGTAGCCTAACCTACATCAACTCTTTGCAGGCTTCGTACAAGTCTTTCCAGTTCTTGCGATTGCGAACGACCGTTTCCAGGTACTCCTGCCAGATCGGGGCATCTTGATTGTGATCCTTGACGATCGCTCCGGTGAGGCTGGCTGCCAAATCCACCGCTTTCAAGTGGCCATCTCCAAAATGAGTGGCCAGGGCTTGTCCGTTATTGATGACAGAAATGGCTTCTGCCGTACTCAAGGTACTGGTAGGCGATTTTAAGCGCGTTCGCTGATCTTCTGTACGCCCACTTCGCAACTCGCGGAATATGGTCACTAAACGGCGTACTTCTTCTGAAGGGAGCGCTTGAGCAGGCACTTCCAAAGTGGCTTGGGCTTGTTCAACTCGTGTCCTCACAATTCGCACTTCCTCCTCCAGGCTAGCCGGCAACGGCATGGTGACGGTATTAAAACGGCGACGTAACGCACTAGATAATTCATTGACGCCTTTATCCCTGTCATTAGCGGTAGCAATCAAGTTAAAGCCGTGCGTGGCTTGCACTTCTGTATTCAATTCAGGGATCGGTAAGGTCTTTTCCGATAAAATTGTGATTAAGGCATCTTGCACATCACTGGGAATCCGCGTCAATTCCTCAATACGTACTATTTTGCCCAGCCTCATACCTTCCATGACGGGACTCGGCGTCAGGGCTTTTTCCGATGGCCCTTCCGATAGCAGTCGCGCGTAGTTCCAACCATATCGTAAGGCTTCCTCATTCAGGCCTGCTGTTCCCTGCACCAATAGTTTTGAACTACCGCTAATCGCTGCCGCCAAGTGTTCGCTAACCCAAGTTTTGGCTGTGCCGGGAATCCCTACCAGCAGCAAAGCTCGATCGGTTACCAAAGTCGCCACTGCTACTTCTATCAAGCGGCGTTGCCCAAAATATTTCGGTTCAATAACAATTCCGTCAGCTAATGTCCCGCCCAGGAGGTAGGTGACCACCGCTTGTGGCGATAACTTCCAACCAGTTGGCCGAGGTTTATCATCTTGCTTGATCAAGGCTTTCAATTCCGCCGCATATGCTTCCTCAGCATGTGGCCTCAGGATCGCTTTCTTCTTCGCCATGAATAAATGGAGGTTGAGTAGGGGTAAAAATAGGGAAAATGATAGAGGAGATATGCTTCCCGCCACAAGCTTCACGCTATGTGCTTGAAATCACCCCAGCCTGAAGCGTGTTGCATGTAGCGCGAAGCGTCCAGCGTTTATTATCTTCGACCCAACCAACCTAGACATCATGGCGTCCACCTTCTCAGCCGTTGATCGGCAACGCGACATCTACCTGCAAGGACTGAGTGGTTACCGATCGTCCATTCCTAATGATCCCGTTGCCTTGGAAGAAGCAGCAGGCCGTCGGATGGACGCAGCGGCTTTTGCCTACGTAGCAGGTGGAGCAGGCAAAGAACTCACCGTTCGTCGCAATCGGGATGCTTTTGCTCAATGGCAAATTCAGCCCCGGATGTTAAATGACGTCAGTGCTTTTGAGACCAGCGTAGACTTGCTTGGTCGATCTATTCCAGCCCCAATTTTGCTCGCTCCCGTTGGTGTATTGGAGATGTGTCACCGCGATGCCGATCTGGCGGTAGGTCGGGCAGCGGCGGAGCTTGGGCTACCATTTATCTTTAGTAACCAAGCTAGTGTGCCGATGGAGAAAGTGAGCAGCGCCATGGGAGCCTCACCACGTTGGTTCCAATTGTACTGGAGTAAGTCCAGGGATTTGGTCGCTAGCCTAGTACAACGAGCTGAAAAAAGTGGCTGCGAAGCAATTGTCGTCACGCTTGATACGACCATGCTCGGCTGGCGTGTACGCGACCTGGATCTGGCCTATCTACCCTTCCTTCGCGGCAAAGGGATTGCTCAATATACCAGCGACCCGGTATTCCAGGCCATGCTCGATCGACCAGAAGAAGAAGGCCTCGTTTCTCCCCAACGAAAAGTGACTTTCAGCGCCTTGCAGGCAGTGATGCAGCTCATGCGGCGCTACCCCGGTTCGTTTTGGAACAATCTGCGTTCTGGTCGGCCATTACGAGCCGTTCGCCAGTTCATCAATATCTACACCAATCCGGCGCTCAATTGGGATGACTTGCCATTTCTGCGAGAACATACCAAACTCCCCATCATTCTAAAAGGTATTCACCACCCTGATGATGCCCGTCGAGCATTGGATGCCGGCGTAGACGGTCTGGTGATCAGCAATCATGGCGGCAGGCAGGTCGATGGCGCAGTAAGCACTATTGAAATGCTTCCTTCCATCAAGGAGGTCGTTGGTGATCAATTCCCACTAATTCTTGATAGTGGTGTCCGCACCGGAGCCGACGTATTCAAGGCATTGGCGCTAGGTGCCGATGCCATCGCGATTGGCCGGCCATATGTCTATGGCCTGGCATTGGAAGGCGAAGAAGGCGTCCGCACTGTACTACAAAACCTCTGGGCTGATTTCGAACTAACGATGCGCCTCAGTGGGTGTCGCAACATAGGTGAGATCACCCGCGATTGCTTACAATAGTCATTCTCTGACTCTCATCCCTGATTGTATACCGCTTATGTCGCTTCAAATCCCCGCTCTGTCTACTGTAGAATGGCTCACCTTACTCGGCTGCGCAGCCATGATCGGCATGAGTAAAGCCGGCATCAAAGGGCTGGGCATGATCCTCGTTGTGCTCATGGCGACAACTTTTGGAGGAAAGGCTTCCACAGGTTTAGTTATTCCAATGCTTTCGATGGCCGACCTGATGGCCGTTCGCTACTATCGACGTGACGTGACCTGGCGTTACATTTGGCAGCTATTGCCCGCGGCTATAGTGGGCGTATTGTTAGGCGTATGGATTGGGCAAGGGATCAATGACGAAACCTTTAAAGACATTATGGCCTGGATTGTGATCAGTGGTCTATTTATGATCATCTGGCAAGAGCGGCGGCCCATACCCGAGCATATTATTCAGCACCCGATAGTGGGGGGTATTGCTGGTTTATTGGGCGGTTTCACCACCATGGTAGGCAATGCTGCCGGCCCTGTCATGGCTGTTTATCTACTGGCTATGCGTTTGCCAAAAAATCAGTTCATAGGCACTGCCGCCTGGTTCTTTCTGATTATCAATCTATTTAAAATGCCCTTCCACATTTGGGTATGGGAAACCGTCAATTGGTCCAGCTTTCAACTAAACCTATTCGCCTTGCCCGCTATTCTTCTCGGGTTCTTGATCGGCATCTCCATCGTTCGCCGTATTCCCGAACAAGCCTTTCGGTATTTTATCATCATCGTTACAGCCATTACCGCAATACGAATGCTATTCTAAACCGCCACCCTCACGCACTACTAAGGGACTACTTCATGGCATAACCTAAAGTGAACCCAGGATTTAGGCTGCTGGAAATCAATGTTTTATACCTCACAATCTCACCATTCGGAGTATTTGATAAAAGGTATTGAGACTTTCTAGTACTCATAACCTGGGTTAATCCAAGTACCAAATACTATGTACCTGATACCGTGAGCTTGGCCGATCCATAACTTTATCGTTCGAATTGCTTTACGGCCAAGCTCACGTTTACTTAAGCTTTGTTCTTTTGCGGTAAAAAGATTTCCGCGATCATGCAACGTGCACTACCACCCCCGTAGTTCTCGATGGTATCTAATGAGCTATGTACGATATTTGTATGGCGTTCGATTTGCCGTACTTGCTCTTCTGAAAGTGATTCGTAGGCTTGTGTCGACATAATGAGGTAGGTCTCTCCTTCCGTATTCTTCGCTTGCAACATATTACCCGCGAAAGCACCCATTTGTGGGCGCGTAATAGCAATCATCTCCTTACCCGATCCGGTCAGCTTTTCGGTTACCAGGCGACGCTGTACTGCATCGGTTATCGCCTCCAGACAAATGACACAGAAGGTATCACCCAGCGCCATCATCACATTGGTGTGATAAATTGGGATACCGTTAGAATCGTAGGCTTCGAAGATCACCTTTTCGTAGCCCATCCAAAGTGCAAATTCATCGAGCAAACCTTCATCCGTACGGATGCTACGACAGGCATACACGATACGGTGTATACGATCGAAGATCATGCTTCCTGTACCTTCCAGGTAGCGCTCCAGCTCTTCACGATCTTCCAGGTGAATACGTTTATCTACTTGAAACTTGGTGGCTAAAAACCCAACGATATCCTCCCGGCGCTCCAGTCGGCGCATTTCAGCGAACATAGGATAGGTTACCAAGGCTCCATCGTGATGGGTGGTAAACCAGTTGTTGGGGAATACGGCATCGTATTTCAGCGGTACAGGTGTGTCCTGCATGACGTAGACGGTGATACCGGTATCGCGCAGTTTACCTACGAAAGCATCAAATTCCGCAATGGCTTTTTCGCGGATCTTCTTCGTTTCCTGATGGCCTTCGCTGTTCTGGAAGGCATTGTTGGCCGCCGTCTCCGGATTGAAGCCAAAGTTGGCCGGGCGGACCATCAAAATACGGTCAGTTATTTGGCTGGACATGGCATAATAATTTGGTGCGCTAAAGGTAATGGCTTCGCCCACATTTTCATG
>SPJK01049518.1_pt1 | contig 51344 bp, 37 predicted proteins | sample 3741771 | NCBI WGS metagenome assembly SPJK01 (sample SAMN10925997, study PRJNA522277) | cold seep metagenome | isolation source: Elba SIP-enriched marine methane seep metagenome, extraction at timepoint T2 | place: Italy: coast of Elba, Mediterranean Sea
CAACTACTAGTGACGATCAACCCGAATCGTTTTGAAGAAATCCGCTTACACGAGGCGGTAGCAGCGGTTGGCCACGACACGGAGCAGGTGACGGCTTCGGATGAAACCTACAATGCGCTGCACGGCTGTTGCAAATATCGCGATCAGGCGATCATCGACCAGCATCGCGGCCCAGTTGAAGCGCATGATGAACACGAGTCTCACGAAGATGAGCACGGCGCGCACGAGGAGCTGGCTGCGAATGAACGTCAGCTGTTTGTTGATGGCATCTGCGGTATGTGCGAGACACGCATCGAGGCGGCCGCCAATCAAGTACGTGGCGTCCAATCGGCTGATTGGGACGTAGATTCCCGTCAACTACTAGTGACGATCAACCCGAATCGTTTTGAAGAAGTTCGCTTACACGAGGCGGTAGCAGCGGTTGGTCACGATACCGAACAGGTGACGGCTTCGGATGAAGCATACGGTGCCCTACACGGCTGTTGTAAATACCGCGACCAGGCGATTATCGATCAGCATGGTAGCCCAGCCGAAGCGCATGACGAACACGAGTCTCACGAAGATGAGCATAGTGCTCACGAAGAGCTGGCTGCGAATGAACGTCAGCTGTTTGTTGATGGCATCTGCGGTATGTGCGAGACACGCATCGAGGCGGCCGCCAATCAAGTACGTGGCGTCCAATCGGCTGATTGGGACGTGGAATCTCGCCAATTGTTAGTGACCATTAATCCCAGTCAATTTGAAGAGATTAGTTTGCACGAAGCGGTAGCAGCGGTTGGCCACGATACCGAACAGGTGACAGCGTCTGACGAAACTTACGATGCGCTGCACGGCTGTTGCAAATACCGCGATCAGGCGATCATCGATCAGCATCGCGGCGGCGGCGAAAGTGAACCGCATGATGATCACGATGAAGACGAACATGGTGGAGATCACGATCATGCTGACCATCAGGGAAAATATGTACATGGTGTGATTGTGGAGAAGAACAACAAAGGGGAAGATGTTCCAGTAATCGGTGCGACGGTGCAATGGCTCAACAGTTCTGAAGGAACGATCACCGATATTTATGGGAAATTTGAGTTAGATCAAGAGGTTAGAAACCAGCCATTGGTGATTAGCTATGTGGGTTATGCCAGCGACACCATCAATATCCTGAATCAACCTTACGTACAGATTATGCTTTCGGAGGCGGTCACCTTGGATGAAGTCGAAGTGACATACCGTCAAAGAACGACAGAAGTGTCCTTCATTGATCCGATCAAGATTCAGCAAATTGGCCAAGGGGAGTTGTTGAAAGCAGCCTGTTGCAACCTGTCGGAGAGCTTTGAGACCAACCCCGCTATTGATGCTTCGGTGACGGATGCGGTAACGGGTACTCGCCAAATTGAAATGCTGGGACTAGCAGGGCCTTATGTGCAGATCAGTCGGGAAAACATGCCCGATATCCGTGGATTATCAGCGATCTATGGAATGACTTACACACCGGGCGCCTGGTTGGAGAGTATTCAGCTGTTGAAAGGCCCTGGACCTGTGGTTAATGGTTTTGAGAGCATCGCCGGCCAGATCAATACCGAACTCAAAAAGCCACAAAACAAGGAGCGCTTGCATCTTAATTTATACGGTAATGGAGGGGGTCGCATAGAAGGAAATGTAAATGCTGCTTTTGATGTGAATGAAAATTGGTCGACGGCTATATTATTCCATGGAGAATACCAAGGTGCTGAAAACGATCGGAACAAGGACGGGTTCTTAGATAATCCGTTACTTGATGATTGGATCGCCATCAATCGCTGGTTTTATCAGGATGAAAAAGGCTGGCGGGCACAATTTGGTGTCAAAGGAACCTTGATCAATCGCGAAAGCGGACAATTGAATAAAGATAGCGATGCATCGCCAAGCCTGTGGTTAGCGGACTTAGATACGCGGCGCTTAGAGGCGTGGGCTAAGATTGGACAGGCATTTCCTAATCGCCCATATGCGAGTACGGGGTTGCAATTACAGTTTGTTCACCACGACCAAAATGGACGCTTTGGCCCTAGATTGTACGATGGTGAGCAGCGTTCTTTTTACGCTAACTACATTTACCAGGGCATCTTTGGCAATACAGCGCATCAGTGGAAAGCCGGTGTGAGCTACCAGTGGGATCAATACGATGAATACCTGGCTGACAATCGCTATGAGCGCAATGAATCAGTACCAGGTTCTTTCTTTGAATACAGCTACTTACCTACAGATCGCTTTTCCTTAGTGGCCGGCTTGCGGGCTGATGTACACAATAACTACGGCTTCTTCATGACACCGCGCTTGTTTGCACGCTTCGCACCAAATGACGCTACGGTGATTCGCCTGTCAGCGGGCCAAGGCCGGAGAACAGCTAGTATTATTGCTGAAAATGTGGGCGCTTTGGCTTCTTCCCGTCAATTCATTGTGGAAAGCCAGGACCCCGACCTGCCTTACGGCCTCAATCAGGAAATTGCCTGGAATTTTGGCGCCAACTGGACGCAGGCGATTGCAGTTAGTCAGCGAGAACTCTTGCTGAGCGTTGATCTTTATCACACTCGCTTTTCACAGCAGATCGTAGTCGACTACGATGCTTCCCCGCAAACGGTGCGTTTCTACAACCTGGATGGTGAGTCGTTCTCAAATAGCTTCCAAGTACAATTGGATTATGAGTTATTCCCGCGCTTTGATGTACGATTGGCTTATCGGTTCAACGACGTGCAGACGGATTATACTGAAGGTCGCTTGGAAAAACCACTGATTGGCCGTCACCGAGGCTTTATCAACCTGGCCTATGCTACGTTAGATGATTGGCGCTTCGATTTCACACTGAATAGGCAAGGAAGTCGGCGCCTGCCCAGCACGCAAAGCAATCCAGAAGAGTTTCGTTTGGATGATCGTTCTCCATCTTATTTCCTGGCGAATGCACAGATCAGTAAGACATGGAATGAAAACTTTGAAATCTATCTGGGTGGCGAAAACTTGTTCGACTTCACACAGGATCAACCGATCCTAGCGGCAGATCAGCCCTTCGGAGAGTACTTTGACAGCTCTTTGATCTGGGGCCCGGTCTTTGGTCGAATGATCTATGCTGGAGTGCGGTATACAATTAAGTAGAAGTGTAAGAGTGGAAAAGTGTAAGGGTGTAAGGGTTCTAGAAAACCTTACACCTTTACACTTCAAAGCTCTACCGCAAAAATCTCCTTCTTTTGCTGCTTGCCTCTCAGTTCCAGTAAGCCCAGTTGTTTGAAGCGAATGGAAGGGTGGTCGCGAAAGAGATTTTGCGTATCATCTGAAACTAGGAATAGCGTTTTAAAACTGTTGCAAAGCCCTTGTATTCTTGCGGCTGTATTGAGCACATCCCCTGAGTAAACGATATCGCGCTTGATGCTGCCCAATTCGCCAGCCATTACCGATCCGTGATGAAGGCCTGCCTTGAACACCGGGCGGACACCATAGGTAGCTTCGTAATGCGGTGCCATTTGGTCGAGTTTTTCCTGGATACGTTGAAAGCAGATCAAGCAATTGGCTTCATCTACCCCCTTTTTCATTTCCCAGGTGATCACAATTTCATCTCCAACATATTGGTAGATTTCTCCATTGGAGTCAACGATAGGCTCCGCCAGGTCAACATACAGTTCACTCAACAAGCGGAAGTATTGTGTGTTGCCGATTTGTTCGGCAATGGTTGTCGAAGATTTCATGTCGAGAAACATGAACAAGCGTTGCTCTTCGCGCGGATCGTGGTATTGGCCCTTCAGGAACTTAAACAGCACACCAGGGCCCAATTGGTCGTTCATTTGCAAGATGAAAAGCGTGAGCATGGTGATGCCCCCCCAAAGTGCAAAGTCGGTAATGATAACCGGCGTTGCCATATGGCTGATAGCCATCGGTATCAGTGCAGCAATACCTGCCCGAAAGCCTACATCAATGCCAATCATGACCACACCAACAACCAGGCTGATGAGAAAGAAAATCCCAATGTAGCCTAGAGCGGTAGTTATCATAGCATAGCGGAATGATTGCTTTTTGAACAACTCACCGTTGACCCAAACCAGCAGGCTTCCTCCTAGTAAACCAGCCATTAGACCAACGATCAAATTGGCCAGCAGGTCGCGCCAAAAGTGATGGGCATTTGCGGGGCCGAGGCTAAGTTCAGAATGAAGTAACGCATCTTTGTATAACGCAATGAAACAACTAAGTAACAGGTACGCTACAGCAATGACCACGACCTTTTCCAGGTCACGTTTCAAATGTTTACGGAGTGGCATAGAGCGGCATCAGTTTTCTCGTCAATGAAGATACAAGAATTCAATGCATGCCCTGAGGGATTTGTTTACCAGTTGATCTGTCTTTCGTATCGGCGACCACCGGTATCCAATCGATATCGATAATTGCCGGGGGGAAGTAGATATTCGGTTGGGCGAAAAGCAAACGTGTAACTGCCGCGCTCCTGGAAGTTATCTATCAAGGTCCGTACATTCCCTCCATTTGGTAATAAAATACTGAGGCGAACAGGCCCGCGCTGCTTAATGCTGTACTTTAATTCTATGGTGCCCGCTTCACTGCCAGGGTTGTGGCCTAGTAAGGCAGCCGGGTTATTCAGTGGCGGCGGGGGTGAAGATGCTGGCAATAAATCATCAATTTGCTCGAAAGGTTGTCCTAATACATGATCAATTACTTCCGGATGTACGCAAAGCCAATTTTGTAATACGGAGGCATAGGCTTGACGGAAATCAACGGAAAAAAGCGGGTCGCCGTACATGTCTACATTGATCAAGTCGGGTTCTGTGCCGTGAAATCCGCTTCCAATTCCCTCACCAAAGATCATCATCGGTGCCCCGGTGCCGTGATCGGTTCCAGCGCTACCGTTTTCGAATATCGTTCGGCCAAATTCTGAGAAAGACATAGTTAACACCTGTTCCGAATGACCGCTGGCGCGAAGATCTTCGTAAAAAGAAGCGATGCTATCAGCTACCATTTGAACAAGAAACGCATGTGTGTCGGCTTGGTTGGCATGGGTGTCAAAACCATCGATGGTGACCATGTATACTTTTGAACCGAGTCCACCCTTGATCAAGCGTGCCACTATAGCCATCTCCTCGCCCAGGTAGAAATTTGGGTAGTCTGCTTGGTTGACCGCACTGTTGTAGGCGTCCCGAATGGATTCTGAGTAACGGAAGGCACTATTGGCTACCGAACGCACAAAGCGCAATTCGGTAGGGTAAGGCTCATTGCCAGCAATGTCCGTATCGTATAACTCGCCATTCAGAGCAATCTGATAAAACTCCTGCGGGTTGCTAATGCTCAACGCCATGGAGCCATTCATGGCCCGGAAGATCATGTTAGTTTGTACACCAATTTGGAGGGCTGGCGGTACAACAGGCGCGGCAGAGGTGAAGGCTTGAAATTCGCTTTCCAGCCAACGACCAATCCAGCCGTCAGTAACCAGCTCATTCGAATCGCTCGCTGAGGCCCAAATGTCGCTAGAGCGGAAATGTGAATAATTGGCATCGGGATAGCCCACATTGTGGATGACTTTCATGTTACCCTCTTCCCAGAAGGGTTGCAGAGATTGCATCGCGCTGGGCATACCAAAGGCATCATTAAGGCCCCACAAACCACTCTCCGGTATGGCCAGACCAGGGCGAATATTGTAGTATTCATCGTTGCCGCGATGAATAACGGTATTCAGGCCATCATTCCCACCCTTGAGACGAACCAATACCAGTATACGATCGCCACAATCGGCGCTGGTCAATTCATTGAGCAACGGACTGGGCATGAAAGCTTGTAGCGCCTTATTACCTAGCAAAAGTGGCGAGCCTAAAGCAGCCAGTCCAGTTAGTCGCATGAAGTCGCGTCGGCCAAATTCACGGTGTGCCTGCTGGTGGGCTAAGCCGTGTTCAATTGTCGAACCATGGCGCTTTTTCAAGTAGGCGGCCGCTTGCTTATGTGGTCGTTGATCGTGATGTTTTTCACACATGGGTTTCCGGGTTTAGCAAAGCTGCCACTCAGGGAGGCGGGTGAGGTAAAAGAATAGATTGGCAATTTGATAAGGCACTTCCGGGAAGTATAAATTCCAAAGCCCTTCTTCAAAATAGTTCTCCGGGATTTCCCCCTTGAAGTATTGCACTGCTGTTTCCAGTAAGCGGGGCTCCAATGGTTGGTTCAAGAAAAAGGTAGCCAGGGCATCGGTAATGATGACGGGGTCGTTGATTTCGCCATTCCCCAGCTCCAAAGCCAGTTGGGTTAATTTCTGCCGACCGGTTTCTGTTGCGACTATGGTGCCAAAGAGGAAATCGGCCGAAAAGCCCCAACGGAAGGCCAGTGTATTCTCATTCAACCAAGCATGATAACCTGGCCAACCTGCTACATCTACCGGATTAAAAACCTCTTGACCTAATTCCTGACAGATATAGGTGATGTAATTGATGGTGTCATCGTTGTATTCCGGGCCATAGCTCATGCCTAATTGCGTGAACAATGTAGACATTGCTTCGGTCGGGCTCTTGATGCGGGTATTGAGCATGCGGTCGGCGAAAAAATGACCGCTTTTGAACAACTGTCGCATCACTGCACTGATCTCCCAATTGTTATCCAGGAAGGTTTGTGCCATGGCCTCCACCACTTCTGGGGCGGGTTTGTCGTAGACGAAATAGCGGTAGAGTTTTTCGCAGATATAATGGGCCACCTGAGTGGAGCGTTCAGTGAAAATCAGCTCGTGCACATCGTCATAGCCCCAATTGCCAGTTTGGCCAAAAATGGTTTTTGAACTGTCATCGAAGAAAAACGGATTGAAGCTTACTTGCGGGTTGCAGCCGTACATGTCGTGTCGCCAGCCAGTAAGGGCCCGTGCTACTTCTACGATGTCGTCCTGAGTATATCCATTGCTTTCGCCCATGGTGAAGAGTTCTAATAACTCCCGGGCGTAATTCTCATTCGGTTCGCCGGCAACATTCTGATTGCCATTTAGGTATACCAGCATGGCCGGATTGACCCCCATTTCCTCTACAAAAGTTCGGAAGTTGCCTAAGGCATGTCGATGCAGCAAAGCGTAGTAAGCCCACATCGAAGCATTACAGAAATAGACCACTTCTTCTGTTACAAAGTGATTGTGCCAGAACAAAGCCATCTTGGAGCGTAAGCCTTCGGTGATCATTTCCCTTGTCCAACGAATCCGCAATTCGTACTTGTGCTGGAAATACATTTCCATGTCGACATCGCCGTTATCGATGTAATCTTGGGTCGACCAGAAGGCCCAAAAAGGAGCGTCTGGCTCACCCTGATTAATGATATTATCAATAAGCTGGTCAACTAGAACGGCGGGCCCTAGCTCTAGGCCGGCATCAAGGGTTGCTAGGTCCGCACCAAAACCGAGACGGAGATACAAGTGTTGTACGCGGGCCCGATTCCACGGTTCGGCAATGGAAGGAATATAAGGATCGAGTACGCCTAGAGTGGTTAGTGAGGTAGACATAGTGGCAGTGTGCGTTACAATAAAAGCAACATCAAGCTGAAGGCCGGCCGACAAATTCCGGCCGAGCAATATGCTCTGAAATTGAGCAAAATCTTCTAATTTGCCAAAGCAGACACCTCCTTAAATCCGCTTTTGTCATGGTGCCACACATTTTTCGACCCATCCTTGCTATCGGTCTTTTGTTCTTTGTGTCCATTGGACAAGCTCAAACAGTTTTGTTAGCGGAAGACTTCAATGATTGTGCATTGCCTGCCGATTGGTCGGCAACAATTGAAGGCAACCAGGATGGTGTTTGGTCAATCGGTTTGCCAGATAATGCCAATAGTGACGGCTCCTCGATCGACGGCAGCTGCATGCTGATCATCGATGACGATGCCACGGGGAATAATACGCCAGGCTGGGTCATTGATGTGACCTCGCCTGCATTTGATGGAACGGGTTTTACCACGATTAACCTGAGCCTTGATGTCCATTTCCGCAACTACGGCGAGAACAATTCCTTCCAAATCCAGGTATTCGATGGGGTTGTCTACCAAACGATCGCTGACTATAATAGCAGTGGCGATGAAACCGGCGAACAGTTCTCAGAATTTGAAATCTTAACCGCCGATCTATCCTTTTTTGCTAATGAAAATATGCGCATCCGCATTCGCTTCGACGATGGTGGCGAATGGGTGTGGTGGGCTGGCGTCGACAACTTGTTAATCTGGGGCGAAGGTGAAGGGGACAATATATTGCTTGAATCGTTCAATACCTGCACACTACCGGATGGGTGGATTAGTGAGATCATTACCGGGGAAGAGCCCTGGAAATTTGGGCTAATGGAGAATGATAATTCCTCCACCTCGAGCATGAACGGTAGCTGCTTCCTGTACTTTGATGATGATGGGATCGGTCAAGATGCTGCACCATCAACGGTACGGTTAATCAGCCCTGAAATAGATGGCACACTGGGTGCTAATATGTTGCTAAACTTCGACCTGATTTTACGAACCTGGGAAGACAATGAATCCCTTATCGTCGGTGTCTATGATGTAGATAATGACGTCTTTCAGGTGATCAATAGCTTCCAAACGGATATTGGCGGGCCACAGTTAAATGACTTTATACCACAAACTCTGGATCTATCTGCGCTACGAAGTAAGCGTATGCGACTGGTCTTTCAGTACGATGATGGGGGTACCTGGGGCTGGTGGATTGGCCTAGACAATATTAAGCTTAGTGCATCGGGAGAATTAAATGAACTGTGTTCGAAAGCGATCCCTATTGAGATCGGTGCCGATACTTGCCTGCAAGCTAATACCGAACTAGCCTTATTCGATGGCCCTCAACCAAGCTGCAGTAGCGACAACCTGGGTTCTTTATGGTATAGTTTCACTGCGGACCAAAGCGGCTGGCTGCGCTTCAAGAATAATGCGGAATTCAATGACGTGATATCGCTATTCACCGGCGATTGCGATAGCCCACTATTGGTCAGTTGTGATAATCGTGATGAGCATGGTTTCCGAGGGGAAGAACACTATTTTAACGTTACGCAGGGAGAATCCTATTTCCTTCGGATCAGCGGTCAAAGAGGAGCTTTTGGGTTGGAACGAGGTAATTTCTGCCTGGGCTTAAGTTATGTAAATGAACCTCCGCCTCCGCCTTCCAACGAACTATGCGAAGCGGCCTCATTGCTATCCATCGATGGGGAGTGTGTAGAAGGCCAGAACTTTTGGGCAAACCGCCCTGACCCGGAACCAAGCAGGGCAGTCTTATCGCGCGCGGCTGTCTGGTATCAATTTACTCCCGCTACGAATGCCCCGCTGGACATTTTTGTTGATGCCGATTTCGCAGATGCATTGACGATTTTCAATGGCACCTGTAATGAACTTGGCGAAGTGGTGATTAATGAATTTGGCCGACAAGTTCGATTGGATCAGCCAGAAGCAGGGCAAACCTATTTCTTACAGGTGACAGGGTCTTTCGCTACCATTGAAGGTAACCTTTGTGCCCGGGTGCAAACGGCGGTGCCAGAAGTGCCAGACAATAACGATTGTGCACAGGCGATTCCTTTGAACCTGGGCGGGGATTGTGCCTTTGCTGCCAATGGTGGAGCCTCTTTTGATGGGCCGGCGATTAGTTGCGACCCTTTCCTGGATGCCAGTATCTGGTTCAGCTTTGAGGCACCAGTCTCTGGACAGGTTCAGCTCTTGGCCGACGCCGATTTTCCGCAAGCACTTTCTATATACAGTGGTATTTGTGGCGAATTAGAAGAAGTTTATTGTGCATCCAACCCATTGCTCTGTGATGGTTACCTCAGTGTGGGTAGTTTATCCCCGGGACAAACGTACCTGATTCGGATTAGCTCCAATGCGACAAATGCTGGATTGACCGAAACTGGCGCTGTTTGCCTCTCCATCCGCGATGGAGAGGATGCCCCGACTGGTGCACCTTTAGATCTAAGTGTTACCTATGAATGTTTTGGCAATGGCTCGGCCACTCTTGATATAGCAGCTACGGGCGGTGATGGCAATTATTTCTTTTCTGGAAACACCGCGCAAGATGTGATCGAAGCCGGAGAACTGTTCGTGGTAGTCGTCACTGATGGGCGCGGCTGTGAACGGTCTGTTTCGGGGGTTGCGGCATGTGAAACAACTGCCTGTGCGCTGAGTGCGAGTGCCACGGTTACCAATGATGCGAGTTGCTTTAATACGCCGGACGGTGCGGCAAGCGTAGCCGTTTCTGGCGGGTCCGGTAATTTCTCTTACGCTTGGCCCAATGGTGCCACGACGGCAACGGTCGATAATCTATTGCCGGGTGATTATGTGGTAACGATAACGGATGAAGACGGCTGTGATGGTGCCGCAACGCTGGTAGTGGAAGGCCCTCCTGCCATTGTTATTGACATTCTTAATATCCAAAATGCCAATGGTGGCCCAAATGGCAGCATCGATGTGGCCGTAAATGGCGGGTCGGGGGCACTGGCTATGCGCTGGCTGGTCAATGGTGTCTATGATCCTGACCTGGACCCTTCAGCAGTAGGAATCGGCGACTATCAATTGGAAGTAACGGACGAAAGTGGCTGCGTGCTGACATCACAAATTATTACTATCCTCGATCCTACGGATACCAATAACCCTGCCGTCGATCCATTCTGGGTGCGTGCAAGCCCGAACCCTACAAAAGGCCCGATTCGCCTCGATTGGCATCTACCGGAAAGTGGCCAGTTTAGTGTTTTTGATGCCACGGGGCGTTTGGTTCTTCAGCGGCAGGCTTTGCCATCTCGGATGACCAATTATTCCCTTAACCTGACGCATTTAGCCAGCGGTCTTTACCTCCTGCGTTGGGAAGCGGAGGGGCGGAACTGGGTCACGAGGATTATAAAAGTGGAGTAACAAAAAAGCGCCGAGCAAATCGCTCGGCGCTTTTTTGTTGTAAATGATCCTGTGTACTAGAAAATCCAACCCGCGCTCAATGCCAGGCCACGATGCTGTAGCTTGTCAAAGTCGTCATTGGAATTGTTGGCATCCGAATCCAAGAGGTTATTCGTGCCATGTAGGTAACGCACCTCCAGGATCAGGTCACCGACAGTAATGCCTACGCCTCCGGTAAGGCCAAAGTCAGCTCGTTTTTCATTGCTGTCGTCGCCAAATTCAATGTCACGCTCCGTTTCACCGAGCGGTGTAGTGCTTACATTTTTTCCATTCAGAACATAGCCACCGTAAACGCCGGCATTGATGTATAAGCCGAGCCCTTCTCCATAGGTCCCGCCTAAGCTTAGGCGCAGCATAAGTGGTACATCGATGTAGTTGTAGGTCAGTTTCTCCGTGATAGTTTCGCCAAACAAGGTGTAGTTGCGTTCCGCCCCTTTTTGGGTAAACAGGAATTCCGGTTGAATGGCAATGAAATCATTAAGCGGTAAGATCACAGCGAGGCCACCGGTGAAGCCAGTTGCGCCATTCTCTGTCAAATCTTCAATGACATTTTCATCATCCTCAAAGACCATGTTGGCAAAGTTCACACCGGCCTTTATGGCTACTTGTGCAGATAGGTGGTACGTGAAACCCGCTAGGGCCACTAGTAGCAATAGCTTTCTCATGCTTGGTAATTTGGTTAATAAGATCTGGTTTTCAAATGTGTTTGTTCTTAACAACAATAGAACGATCACTGCTTCCGCTTTGTTGGGTGCCGACTGGAAATTGCGAAGTCCGTATCTTTTCGGCAAATACCACCACTATGCGACTTCAGATTGGCCTCCTTCTATTGCTATTCTCCTCCGTACTTCCAGCGCAGCGGCAAGATAACGCTCTTTCGCAAGACCTTCAATGGCGTAACATCGGCCCGGCCAATATGATGGGCCGAATTGCCGCGGTTGATGCACTGAATACCGATTATCGGCACGTCCTTTGCGCTTCGGCTTCAGGAGGAGTGTTCAAATCGACTAACGGAGGCATCACCTGGGAAGCCATCTTCGACCGATACGGGGCTGGGTCTATTGGTTCGGTGGCGCTCAATCAAAGTAATCCAGACATCATTTGGGTAGGTACAGGCGAATCGGCCAATCGCAATAGCTCGGGCTGGGGCGACGGCATCTATCGCTCTACGAATGGCGGTAAAACGTTCCAGCACCTGGGCTTGACCAATACCCATCATGTCGCTGAAATAGCGCTCCACCCCAATGACGAAAACACAGCTTATGCGGCAGCCGTGGGGCACCTGTGGGGATATGGTGGTGAGCGTGGCTTATACAAGACCACAGATGGTGGTCAAAGCTGGGAAAAGCTAACTAACGGACTTCCGGATGACGGCAAAACCGGGTGTACGGAGATTATTTTGCACCCAGATGATCCCAATACGCTCTTTGCGGGCTTTTATCATCGTTTACGAGAGCCCTATTGGTATACCTCTGGCGGCGAACAAGGCGGCTTGTTTAAAAGCACCGATGGTGGTGAAACGTGGGAGAAACTGACGAATGGACTGCCTACAGGAGATTTAGGCATGATTGATTTATCCATTTGCTTGTCACAACCGAATATCATTGTCGGGGCGATCGAAACAGACGAGAACCTGCCAGAAGGCGTTCCAGGCTCTGGCGTCTATCGATCAGATGATGGCGGAGAGAACTGGCAGTTTTTGCACAAGCATGCCGTCCGCCCATTTTACCATGGCCAGATCGAGATCGACCCATTGAATCCTGACAACATCTACGTCGTCTCGCGCGACTTTCAGCTCTCGCGTGATGGCGGTCAAACCTTCGAACGGCGTCGCTGGTATACCGATGGCGGCGATGATCACGATATGTGGATCGCTCCTTACGATAGCAATATCATGTACCTCTGTACGGATCAGGGTTTACGCCTTTCTGTCGATGGTGGTCAAACAGTTCTTTCCTTCAACAATATGGCCATTGGTCAATTTTATGCCATAGGGGTGGACATGCGCGACCCCTACCATATAGGCGGTGGTTTGCAAGACAATGGTTTATGGTTGACACCCAGTCAGAGCAGGGAAGTGCGGGGCATTTTGAACGGCCACAATACCTGGGTAGGGGAAGGAGATGGGTTTCACTATCAAATCGATCCAACCAACTGGCGGACTCAGTACGTTGTCAATCACGTCGGTTTTGCTGCCCGCGTTGATTTACTGACTCGCGACATCACTTACATCACACCCACTACCGAAACCATTGTCAATTTTGCGGAGTATTTCGACCCCAATTTTCCTGGTGAAATGATCCGGTATACGATCTATCCTGGTGAGCACTGGTTTTACTACGAATACAATGATCGGCCTAAGCTACCAGCGCAGTTTCGATTTAACTGGAGTAGCCCGTTAGTGCTTTCGCCAAATAATTCACAAACGGTATATTTTGCCGGCAACCACCTTTTTAAATCGATAGACCGAGGTGGAAGTTGGCGAATCATCAGTCCGGACTTAACGAGCAACAACCCAGCACATCGTGACCCATCCGACAGTGGTTACCTCACCAATAGTGTGACCGGAGGAGAGAACTTCTATACGATTGTGACAGTAGCCGAGTCAGTGATCAACAGTGACTTGATTTGGGTAGGCTCTGACGATGGCCTGATCCATGTAACGACGAATGGCGGAACGAGTTGGACTAAGGTTAGCACCAATCTTCCTAGAGAAAACCAAGGAATTTGGGTGAGTCGGGTGGAGCCTTCCAAGTTTGTGGAAGGACGCTGCTACATCACACTTGACAACCACCGACAGGACGATATGCAGCCTTACGTATTCCGGACGGATGACTTTGGTGCAACGTGGGTTGATATTACCGCTAATCTTCCGGGTGACTTTAGCACCTACGTTATCCGAGAAGATTATGAAAACCCCAACCTCCTTTTCGTGGGAACCGAAGAAGCGGTGCACTTCAGCTACAATGGCGGCGAAGAATGGCATGAATTAATGGCTAATATGCCCACAGTGGCTATTCACGATTTGGTAATCCATCCACGCGAAGGAGACCTGATTGCCGGTACGCACGGTCGAAGTATATGGATCATGGATGATATCAGCCCGCTTCGGCAGCTCAATGAAACGGTACTGGAACAACCTGTCCATCTTTTTGAGAGCCGCCGTAGTACGCGTTGGTTGTCATACTTCACGGGGCGAAAGCAACCCCACTTTGAGTTTCGTGGCGAAAATGCCGCGCCGGGGGCTGCTATCCATGTTTATCTGAATGAGGCCGATACTAACCTGGTGGTTCGGGTAGAAGACGTGTTTTCTGGTGATGCCAAACAGTGGAAAATAGCTGGCGAAGCAGGCATCAATCGAACGCATTGGGATATGAGTTTCCCGCCGAGTACAGAAGCTATCAGTCGGATGCGAGCGAACCTGATGGCTGCACAAGTGGTGTTGGATCGACGCATCGAAAATAAAGTCCTACACGATAGCCTGTCAATGATTGGAACCGACTTGCGAGCAGCAGGAAATGAGCCGGAAGCCCTCAATGATATTCGCCGACGGATGGTCACTAATTTTGCTGGCTATGCATTAGGCAGGCCTCTCTTTGGGGAGTACCTGGAAGATCGACAAGCACCAGCCGGGCGTTATCGTGTACTCATCCAACAAGAGAGAAACCGCGCCGTGCTAACAGGTTGGCTGGAAATTCGTGAAGACCCGCTCCGCGAATGATGGTCGTGTGAAATTTTGCTTGGTGCTTTCTAAACGTTACTCTAGTACCCAGGTGTGTTCGGCGTTCTTAAATCCGATGACGCCAACACCTTCCTGTATATAGACACCGAGGTTGCCCTCTTCATAGGCTAAGACATCCGTGAATTCGCGGCTGTTCAGCGTGAGTGTGGGAGTAAAGACAAAGAAGTCCTGAATACTCGTCTCATTCTCTATGAATTCGCCGGTAAAACGCTGTTCTACGATAGCGCCAGCCTCGATACTTGGCGTTCCAATGGAGAAGGCCACCTGTAACACATCGTAAAAATCGGTGGTGTTGTAGTTGTATACATCTGAATACAACAACAAATCCAGCACGGCTTCATTTCCATCGGAGAAAAAAGAAAAGCGCTGACTTTCAGCGGCGTAATACTCACAGGAAGATGGACTATTAAACTTGGCTTCCGTACAGATAGTTCGTATACACAACTGATCAGAGAAGACCTCTTCTCCTCTAGGAAGCGTAAAGGTCATGGTTGCTCCGGCTTCATCTGTGAAGGTGAGTGTTTCTGAACCCACATAAGGGAGGAATGCTTTAGCCTGATCACCAAGCGACAAATCGCCCACCTGTTCATTTGGAGGACAATTACAGCCGGCCCAGAGCAGGGCTAAACATAGCGCGTAAAATGGTAAATACTTCATACTATAAAGATACGCTGAAAGCGAAAATTGTTGTCTTGATTTGCCAACTCTTACTTTTTTTATCTTCTAGCGCAAGTTTTTTCTCAAAGAGACATCCTATAGACAAAGCACCCTGTACTCTTGGCACAATGGACCTCTGAACAAGCCTGGATCGATGATCTGCGTAGTGGCTCTGAAGCTGCTTTCGCGGCAGTGGTCGATGGTTTTCAGGAAATGGTGCTGAATACTTGCCTGGGGTTTGTGCCGCGTCGGGAAGATGCAGAAGACCTCACGCAGGAGGTTTTCGTTGAAGTCTATCGTACGGTAAGTCGTTTCCGCGGCGATGCCAAGTTGTCTACCTGGGTCTACCGCATTGCGGTGAACAAGAGTCTTGAGTGGATACGCTACACGAAGCGACAGAAGCGCAGAGCATTCTTTCAATCAATACTGGGAGCTGATAATGACCGAGCTTTGGAAGTAGCTGGGGCTATTGATCATCCCGGAATTGGTATGGAAAACCAGCAACGTGCAGAAGTCCTCTATCAAGCGATTGATAAACTACCAGAGAACCAACGGGTGGCTTTTACCCTCCATAAGGTAGAAGGACTAAGTCACCAAGAGATCAGTGCAATTATGGAGTTAAGTATTTCATCAATTGAATCACTGATCCACCGTGCCAAGAAAAAACTGCAAAAACTCTTACATCATTACTATTACCAGCAAATGATCTAATATGGAACGTAAACAAATACAAAATGAAGTGGACAAAACGCTGGAAGTCTTCGATCAACTCCAGCGGGTAGAGGGCAACCCTTACCTCATGACTCGGATCAAGGCGCGTCTTGAAAAAGAGCAGCCAGTATCGCGTACTGTGCTTGCTTTGCGTTGGGTAGCACTAGTTACTTTGATCGCGATCAATTCACTCACTATCTTCTATTGGTTACAACAAGACGAATCTTCAGCCACTACGGGTTACGAAATTGTTGCATCCACCTATCAGCTAGATCAGTCCGTTTCGCTGGACGATTTACTCAACCCTTGATCATTATGATACGCCTACAAGATATATCACGAAGCAGTTGGTGGATTGGCGTTTTAGTGTTGCTTAATCTTACCACGATCAGCCTGCTTTGGCTGGGTCACCCGCCTAAAAAGGGGCCGCCTCCCAGCATACATCATTTCTTGGAAAAAGAACTTCAGTTAGACCAGCAGCAAATAGCACAAATCGAAGCCTTGCAAGAAACCCATCGGGCTGAACAGCGACAAAATGAACAGGAGTTGCGTGAAGCCAGAAAGAATCTGTTTCAAGCGCTGGCAGCTAAAGAGGTCGACGATGCTGTGGTCATTCAATTACAATCGGAGCTCTTAACGAAACAAGAAGCAATGAATCAGAGCATGGCGGATCACTTTCTGGAGTTGAAAGTGATTTGTACGCCAGAGCAGCAGCAAAAACTGGGGGAGATTTTTATACGCGCCCTGCGGCCACCACCTGGCCCCGGGCACAGAGGTGGACCACCGCCTCCAAAGTAAAAGTCGCCACTTGCGCAGTCAAGAGAAAATGCGTATATTTGCAGCGAAATCAAGGAAAAAGATGGAGAGGGAACCAGTCGGTTCCCTCTTTTTATTGTCTGGAATGGTAGAAGAAAAAATCATTGATCTCCTGGAAGCCAAGTTCGAAGAGGCTGATTTCCAGGAATGCTTTTGGCTCGACGTCAAGCTATTACCTAACAAGAAACTGGAGGTGATTCTCGATAGTGATTCTGGAATCAACTTCACGACCTGTCGTCAGATTAGCCGTTATCTGGAAAGTCACATTGATGAAGAAGGCTGGTTGGGTGAAAAGTATGTACTGGAAGTTTCCTCTCCCGGGGTTAATCGCCCGCTAAAAATACAGCGTCAGTACCCTAAGCATATGGGGCGCAAATTAGAGGTCAAGCTAGCAGATGGCACGAAGCATGAGGGGCGCTTGGTAGAATTGACCGACAATGGTATTGTGCTGGAAGCGAAAGTGCGCCGCAAGGAAGGGAAACGCAAAGTGACCGAAGTGGTGCAAACGCCCATTCCCTTTGATACCATCGACAAAGCTTTAGTAAAAATATCGTTCAAATAAGCCCGTTATGGGCCTGCGAATAAATCTACGACTATGAATTTGGTAGACGTTTTTTCGGAATTCAAAGCCGGGAAAAATATTGACCGTCCCACCATGGTCCGCGTTCTGGAAGATGTATTCCGGACGCTGATCCGTAAAAAATATGGGTCGGATGAGAACTTCGATGTCATTGTAAATACTCAAAAGGGTGACCTTGAACTTTGGCGGGTGCGCGAGATCGTACCCGATGGTGAAGTAACGGATGATCGCAGCCAGATTTCCATTTCTGAAGCCTTATCCATTGATGAGGACTATGAAATTGGGGAGGAATGCTACGAGCAACTATTCTTGGAGCACTTTGGCCGACGCGCGATTATGGCTGCCCGTCAGACCTTGATCTCCCGGATCATGGAGCTTGAAAAAGATGAGATTTACCGCAAATACTCTGAGCGGGTTGGTGAACTTGTCCTTGGTGAAGTGCACCAGGTGCTCAAGCGCGAAATTCTCATCATTGATGATGTGACAAATAACGAATTGGTATTACCTCGTAACGAAACCATTCGCGGTGATTACTTCCGCAAGGGCGATATGGTACGGGGTGTTATTAAAGAGGTGGAAATGCGCAACAACAACCCTGTGGTTATTGTATCGCGTACGGATAACTTATTCCTCGAAAAGCTACTGGAGCAGGAAGTGCCTGAAATTGAAGATGGTCTTATCAATGTGCGCAATATTGTGCGTATTCCTGGCGACCGAGCAAAGGTGGCCGTAGAGTCCTACGACGACCGTATTGATCCGGTAGGGGCTTGCGTAGGGATGAAAGGATCTCGTATTCACGGTATTGTTCGAGAATTGAATAACGAGAATATTGATATTGTCAACTTCACGAACAACCTCTCACTATACATTCAGCGGGCGCTAACCCCTGCCAAGGTTACCAGTATCGACCTGAACCAGGAAGGCCATCATGCTAGAGTGTTCTTGGAGCCGGATCAGGTATCCCTGGCTATTGGCAAAGGGGGAACCAATATCAAATTGGCCAGCCGGTTGACCGAATTCGAAATCGATGTATTCCGTAATAATGATGAAGTTGAAATCGACGATGTCGATCTCGAAGAATTTGCGGATGAACTGGAGGAATGGGTAATCGCGGCCTTGAAAGGAATCGGTTGCGATACAGCGCGGAGCGTACTCGAATTAAATGCAGATGAGCTGTTACGACGTACTGATTTAGAGGAAGAAACCGTTAAAGAGGTGATGAATATTCTGGCAGCAGAATTTGAAGAATAAAAAAGAGGGATAGTTGTGAAGAATCGGCTATCCCAATTTTTTTTGTGTAGTGGGAACTCCGGCTTGAATTGAGGTGTTATGAATAGGCCTTCCGAAAATATCAATCGGACAACTGAAAGCCCGCTACTCAATATTTTTGATTTTCACATATCGACCCCAAATAAGAATCGGCCGAAAGGGCTGATTTTCTGGGCCTTTTTTGTTGTCAACGGCTTATAAAGCTTATCTTTGCAGAAGTTTTCGCTCAATACAGCTTCTGACCAGCATTGAAGGTATACATTGGATCTCATTTTTCCGCCCGTTTCCCTTTAGTTAGGTTGTGAAATCGGATTTGGAGTAGATCGCTGCTGAAGATCGCGCTGTATGAGTCGTCATGACTTCTGGGCTGTTTTTTCAACAGCTCACCCGGAGTATCGCGGAAAGACCGGTTGCTCACCACGGGAAGTGTGTTGACCTATTTCTATCAATTAGGAACGTTTCGAGAATGAACTTGTCCCTTTCCGAAGGCAAAATTCTTCTTTGAACAAATCGTAAGTATCTGCAAAAGGAAACACATTTTACTGTTGTGAGAGGTGGTTTTCCAGAGAGTACTAAAATCTTAGAATGGAGAGACGTTTAGTCAAAATAGCGAAGGAATTGAATGTTGGACTGTCGACTATTGTCGACTTTCTGCAGGGTAAAGGCTTTGATATCGATCCAAAGCCTACTGCGAAGGTGTCCGATGAGATGTACCAGGAACTACTAAAAGAGTTCCAAAAGTCAATCGCTATCAAAGAACAGGCCGACCAATTGATTATTGGTACGCGCCCTAGTGGGAAGAAGGAATCGGCTGGTGGCACTGGACCGGAGGCGGAAGTCGAAGTGGAAATTGCACCACCTCCAGCACCAACAGCTGCACCTCCAACCCCACCTGCACCTGCCCCACCGGTGGAGGAAGCCCCTGTCGAAGAGGAAGCTCCAGCCGTGGCTGAAGAAGAGCCTGAAGTTGAGAAAGCAGAAGCTCCTAAACTAAAGGTTGTAGGCAAGATCGATCTAAGTGCCCGAACCCGTTCGGGTAAGCCTAAGGAAAAAAAGGAGGAAGCCCCTGCGCCGGTAGAAGAAGCGGCCCCAGTAGTTGAAGCTGAAGCCCCTGCTGAAGAAACCCCTGCTGCGGAGGAAGCACCTGTGGCTCCAGTAGCTGAAGCAGAGGCGCCGGCAAAAGCTGAAGCCCCTGCTGAAGAAGCACCAGTTGAGGAAAAAGCAACTCCTGAAGCAGAAGCGCCGGCAAAAGCTGAGGCACCTGCTGAAGAAGCGCCGGTTGAGGAAAAAGCAACTCCTGAAGTAGAAGCACCGGCAAAAGCTGAAGGAGCTACAGATGCCAGTACAGCTGAAGAGCAACCATCTGATAGCGAAGGCGATGGCGTTGTGCGCGTAAAATCACCAGAGTTGCGCGGTCTTAAGATCTTAGGTAAGATCGATACAAGTAAACTAGATCGCCGTAAGACCAAAAAAGAAAAAGAGAAAGATAAGCCTGCAGCAGCAGCTGCCGGAACCGGACAGAAGAAAAGCACTCCTGCCGGTAACAGGACGACGTCCAACGAACCGCGGAAACGCAAGCGCAAGCGCCGGAAAATATCACCATCTGACCGCAATCAAGGCGGCAGGGATGGGCGCCGCTCACGTAGATCTGACGAACCCAAAGAGGTAAGTCAAAAAGAGATCGAAGAAAAGATCAAGGCCACAATGGCCCGCATGTCGGGTGGTGGCAAGAAGAAGCGGCAGCGGATGCGCCGTGATAACCGAGAGCGCCTTCGCGAAAAGCAGGAAATGCGGGAGCAGGAGGCTCAGTCGGATAAGTTGCAGGTAACGGAGTTTATCTCCGTGCAAGAGCTTGCGAACCTGATGGATGTCCCGGTAACGGATGTTATCATGTCCTGTATGAACCTTGGTGTCATCGTATCCATCAACCAGCGCCTGGATGCTGAGATCATTGAGTTGGTAGCAGAAGAATTCGAGCATGAAGTAGAATTCATCTCTGTTGCCGAAGAAGATAGTGAAGAAGAAGAGATCGTTGATGATCCGGAAGACTTATTGCCTCGCGCACCTGTAGTAACCATTATGGGTCACGTCGATCACGGTAAGACATCTTTGCTGGACCACATTCGGGAAGCAAATGTAGCCGAAGGTGAGGCGGGCGGTATCACCCAACACATCGGTGCCTATGAGGTAGCTGTAGGAGGTGATGTGACGAAGCGGGTTACCTTCCTTGATACCCCGGGTCACGAAGCCTTTACGGCCATGCGGGCACGTGGTGCGAAAGTAACCGACATCGCAGTGATTATCATTGCTGCCGATGATGATATCATGCCGCAAACGAAGGAAGCGATCAGCCACGCTGAAGCAGCTGGAGTACCCATTATTTTTGCGATTAACAAGATTGATAAGCCTGGTGCCAACCCTGAGAAGATCAAGCAAGAACTAGCTTCTTTGAACTATCTTATCGAAGAATGGGGCGGCAAATATGGCTCACAAGATATATCAGCGAAAACCGGTCAGAACATCGATGAATTATTGGAACGCATCCTTCTGGAAGCGGAAGTTCACGAATTGACCGCGAACCCTGATCGGAAAGCAGTAGGTACTATCCTGGAAGCCTCCTTGGACAAAGGGCGCGGCTATGTAGCTAAGATGTTGGTACAAACCGGCACCTTGGAAATCGGAGACCCGATTGTTTCCGGTGAGCACAGCGGCCGGGTTAAGGCCATGTTTAATGAACGGAATCAGCGAATCGAGAAAGCAGGCCCTTCTAAGCCAGTACTCGTACTTGGCCTGGGCGGTGCGCCACAAGCAGGTGAACGATTTAAAGTAGCCGAGTCCGAACAAGAAGCAAAAGCTACAGCCGTTCGTCGCGGACAAATTGCACGCGAACAAGCAAATCGCGCTACCAAGCGGATCAGCCTTGATGAAATCGGACGCCGACTTGCCTTAGGTAACTTTAAGGAACTTAACCTTATCGTTAAAGGTGATGTGGATGGCTCTGTTGAAGCCTTGTCCGATTCCTTGATCAAGCTTTCACAAGAAACCGTTCAGGTGAATGTGATTCACCGCGCCGTTGGTCAGATCATTGAATCAGACGTTTTGTTGGCAACAGCTTCCGATGCAATCGTTATCGGATTCCAAGTACGACCATCGTCAGGTGCACGTAAACTGGCCGAAAGAGAAGGCGTACAGATCAAAACCTATTCCATTATCTACGAGGCGATCGAAGAGATCAAGAAGGCCATCGAAGGTATGTTGGATACGATCAAAGAAGAGAAGATCCTTGGCACACTCGAGGTGCGCGATATCTTCAAGATCAGCAAGGTGGGTACTGTTGCGGGTTGCTTTGTGGAGGAAGGCAAGATCTTACGAGACAACAATGTTCGCCTTATCCGCGAAGGAATCGTCACCTATCCTACGAAAGAAGGCCAGGTGGCCGAGATCAACGCGCTTAAGCGCTTCAAGGACGATGTGAAAGAAGTGCGCGCCGCTATGGAATGCGGCTTGTCGATTAAGAACTACAATGACATTAAAGTCGGCGATGTGATCGAAGCCTACGAAGTAGTGGAGATCAAGCAGAAGCTGAAGTTATAGCAAACAGAATTTCGGTTTGCAGCAGGCAGTTAGCAGTAAGGGTAGAAATACCTCTTAAACCTGCTAACTGCCTTTTTATTTATACCAGACAAGCATGTGTTGCTAAGTGCAAGTTGCATAGCAATCTACTGCCAACTGCCAACTGCCAACTGCATTACTGCATTACTGCATTACTGCAAGTTGCATAGCAACGCACTGTTCTACTGCCAATCTCATCACAGTTTTCCTTTCACCATATCCAGGATCTCCTGCTCTAGCCGATCGGCCTCTTCGGTCAGTTTGGCTCCCTTTTGCAGTACATCGTCCTTAAATGCCTGGTCTTTTAATCCACCAGTATTGATCTGGACGTTGAGGTAGGCGGCATGAACAGCAGCCCGCGCACACAAAGCACCAACAGCAGCATCAGATACGGAAGCTTGTAGGCCAGTATTAGCCATTTCCCGGCAAATAGCGAAAATCGCCATCGAGGTGGTCATAACTTGCATAGGGGTTTGGATGGCCTCTTTGGTAGCAGCCTGGATGGCATCTTGGCGCGCCTGTTTCTCTGTATCAGTGCCCTTAGGCAGACGGAACGCTTCCAGAACGCCTTCGAATGCCTGTGTATCGGCATCCACCAGCCGCAGTAACTCATCTTTGAGGACTTGTGCTTTTTCGGCCCACTCGCTGAAATATTCCCAACGATCATCCCAGCCGCGTTTATGGCTACTCAGGTTGGCTACCATACCTCCTAAGCTGGCGCCCAATGCACCTACATAGGCGGCGATGGAACCCCCACCAGGTGCGGGACTTTCACTTGCTGTTTCATTCGCGAAAGCGCGCAAATCCATATCTACTAAAGGGGTAGCGATGTCTTCCCGCAGGCGATATTCAATGATTTTTTGTTGCGGGTCAAAGGGCGTTAATTCATCCAACCCCATTGACTTCACGGCAATCTTGATAACTTCCTCTTCGCTGATACCAAGGGATCTTTGCTGTTGGGTGAGGAAGTGTCGGCCAGCAGCTAGCATCACCTGCAATGGGACTAAACCGACGAGTTCTGAACCGGTCACACGCAAGCCGCGGCGGTTGGCGCTGTTGCGGCATTCTTCAAAAGCTTTGTGTAGGGAGGTAAGTTTGGTATCAGTGATATTCATGCTGATCTGTGCGATACCGTATTCCTCGATAAACCAGCCAATAGCCTTGACCCCTTCACAGCTGCCGGGGATACGCACTGCTTCGCCATTTTCATCCTTGACAACGGGGCCGGTAATTGGGTTACCTTCCCTTTTGATCCGGCCCTTTTCGCGAATGTCAAAAGCAACAGAATTGGCTCGACGAACAGAAGTGGTGTTGAGGTTGACATTATAAGCGATCAAAAAATCGCGTGCACCAATAGCGGTAGCCCCTGCTCCAGCATTGAATTTTGCCGGACCAAAATCTGGCGCCCACTCGGGATCACTTAGCTTTTCGGGTAAGCCTTCGTATTCACCAGCGCGAACCGTTGCCAGGTTTTTGCGTTCTGGCCGACTGGCCGCACTTTCGTAGAGGTAGATGGGAATACCTAATTCACGACCTACACGATCGCCTAGTTTTCGTGCCCATTCAGCGGTTTCTTCCATGCTGATATTGGCCACAGGAACTAGTGGGCAAACATCGGTAGCTCCCATACGTGGGTGCTCTCCGCTGTGTTGGCTCATGTCGATTAGTTCGGAAGCCTTTTGAATAGCCAGGAAGGCCGCTTCTACAACAGGTGCCGGCTCGCCAACGAAGGTTACAACGGTACGGTTGGTGGCCTTGCCGGGGTCTACGTCTAGGAGTTTTACGCCTTCGACGGAATTAATGACATCTTGTATTTGTTGGATGACAGAAAGATCGCGGCCTTCGCTAAAATTTGGCACGCATTCGATCAGTGGTTGTTGGTTAGGCATAGCTTGATGGCGGTTTTGTACTAGGTAGTGTGCCTATGAATTGACATGAAAATCTTGTCACGCAATTTGATTAGACATTTGCATGCCGCGAAAATAGCTTTTTTGCCTGGCAGATTCCCGCGAAACAGCTGGGATTAAACCCTTTCAATACCACTTAAAACTTTATTTTTGTGCCTCATTATTAATCCGCTACGGCGGATAGCCCTATAAATACATATCCCATGTATCGTACGCACAATTGCGGAGAGCTGCGGCTCTCGGATGTTGGACAGGAAGTAACCCTCAGTGGCTGGGTACAGGTAGGCCGTGATTTCGGTGCGCTCACCTTTGTGGATTTGCGCGACCGTTATGGCATTACCCAGTTGGTATTTGATAGTGAAGATGATGCTGAATTAGCACAACAAGCCCGTAAGCTGGGGCGTGAATTTGTGATAAAAGCTTCAGGGCTTGTTCGTGAACGAACCAATAAGAACCCCAATCGTGATACGGGGGATATTGAAATTGAGGTGAAGGCGATGGCCGTCCTTAACGAGTCGAAGGTGCCGCCCTTTACCATTGAAGAGGAAACGGATGGTGGCGACGACTTGCGGATGAAATACCGTTACCTGGACTTGCGTCGTGGGCCCCTTCAACGTAATATCATCTTCCGCTCTAAGTTGGCCATTGAAACGCGCAAATACCTCGATAGCCAAAATTTTGTGGAGGTAGAGACTCCTTTTCTGATTAAGAGCACGCCGGAAGGCGCGCGCGACTTTGTCGTCCCTAGCCGCATGAATTCTGGAGAAATGTATGCGTTGCCGCAGAGCCCGCAGACATTTAAGCAGATCCTGATGGTGTCAGGTTACGATCGCTATTTCCAGATCGTAAAATGCTTCCGGGATGAAGACTTGCGGGCCGACCGCCAGCCAGAGTTTACGCAAATCGATTGCGAAATGGCTTTTGTGACCCAAGACGAGGTCTTGGCTACATTTGAAGGCTTAACCAAGCACCTTTTCCAGCATACGATTGGGGTAGAACTACCCGATTTTCCTCGTATGAACTACAACGAGGCAATGAAGCGCTATGGCTCTGACAAGCCTGATGTACGTTTCGAGATGGAATTGAATGACCTGAACGAGGTGGCGCAAAATAAAGGGTTCAAAGTATTCGACAGTGCTGAACTGGTCGTGGGCATTTGTGCAAAAGGACAAGCAGCATTGAGCCGGAAACAGATCGACAGCCTGATCGATTGGGTGAAACGCCCGCAGATCGGTGCGAAAGGTATGGTATACGTGAAGTGCAATGATGACGGTAGCTACAAGTCATCAGTGGATAAGTTTTATGGTCAGGAAGACTTAGCTGCCTGGGCTACTGCGGTGGGTGCCGAAGCCGGTGACCTTATCTTGGTGCTTAGCGGTGAAGAGGAAAAGACCCGTAAGCAGATGGGCGAACTACGCCTGGAAATGGCTCGACGTATGGAGCTGATGAAGCCCGGCGACTTCAAACCATTATGGGTAGTTGACTTCCCGTTATTGGAATGGGACGAAGAAATGGAACGCTTCCACGCGATGCACCACCCATTTACATCACCAAAGAAGGAGGAAGTGGATCGCATGTTGAATGGCGATCACGAGACGATGAAGAGCCTGCGGGCTGATGCCTACGACCTGGTGATCAATGGCGCAGAAATTGGCGGCGGATCCATTCGTATCCACGACCGCGAATTACAGGAAAAGAACTTCAAACTCTTAGGCTTCACGGAAGAAGAAGCCGAAGAACAGTTTGGCTTCCTGATGGGGGCTTTCGAATATGGAGCGCCACCTCACGGGGGAATTGCTTTTGGTTTCGATCGCTTGTGTGCCGTAATGAATGGGCAGAGTTCCATTCGCGATTTCATTGCGTTTCCAAAGAACAATCAAGGGCGCGATATGATGATCGATGCGCCATCGGCAGTAACCGCCGATCAACTGGCGGAGCTTAGCTTGCAAATGTTGCCTACCGAAAAAGAAGAATAGAACTAGCCACCGAGCACAGAGCGTGCACGGACTTGAGTTTTCTTGTAACCCCTTAAAGCTTCGCGTTTTAAGGGGTTAGTTTTTAAGTATACTCAATGGTCTCCCGGGTTATCCATAAAAAGTAGGCGCTACTCCAAAAGGAATAGCGCCCCACTATTGTTAAACCCAAATTAATGGTCGTTTAGTCGTATCAATTGTCAGCGAAAGCTATACGTCAACATTGGCGTATTTAGCATTGGCTTCGATGAAGGCGCGACGCGGAGGTACTTCATCACCCATCAGCATAGAGAATACACGGTCGGCTTCCCTTGCGTCATCGATAGTCACCTGTTGAAGAATTCGCGTATCTGGATCCATAGTGGTTTCCCAGAGTTGTTCCGCATTCATCTCGCCAAGGCCCTTATAGCGTTGTACTTTTACCGAGTTGTCATTCTCGCTTTTAGAAAAGCGTTCAATAGCTGCTGCACGTTCTTCCTCATTCCAGCAGTATTGGAATTGCTTGCCTCTTTTCACTAAGTATAATGGTGGTTGCGCGATATAGATGTATCCGCGCTCTACCAAAATATGCATATAGCGGAAGAAGAAGGTGAGGATCAATGTTACAATGTGACTCCCATCTACGTCGGCATCACACATGATGATCACGCGATGATACCGCAGCTTTTCGATATTCAAGACCCGTTCACCAAATTCTCCTTCTTCTATTCGTACGCCTAATGCGGTGAAGATATTCTTGATTTCTTCGTTCTCGTAGATCTTGTGCTCGAGGGCTTTTTCTACGTTCAGAATCTTACCGCGCAGCGGCAATATGGCCTGAAAGGTTCGATCACGACCTTGTTTAGCTGTACCACCGGCCGAATCTCCTTCCACCAGGTAGATCTCTGAAGATTCCGGGTCACGAGAGGAGCAGTCGGCCAATTTACCGGGCAAACCAGTTCCTGATAATACATTTTTACGTTGAACGAGCTCACGAGCTTTGCGGGCAGCATGGCGCGCGGTGGCAGCCAGGATCACCTTGTCAATGATCCGTTTAGCTTCAGTAGGGTGTTCTTCGAGATACACGCCGAGTGCTTCACCTACTGCGCGAGATACAATGCCCGTAACTTCACTATTCCCCAGTTCGCCTTTGGTTTGACCTTTGAATTGTGGTTCTGGCACCTTAACCGACACCACAGAAGTAAGCCCTTCGCGAAAGTCTTCGCCTGAAATCTTGAATTTCAGTTTTCTGAACATGCCGTTTTCTTCGGCATACTTGGAGAACACCCGGTTAACCGCCCGGCGAAAGCCATTTACGTGGGTACCGCCTTCGCGTGTATTGATATTATTGACGAAGGAATAGATATTCTCGGAGTAGGAAGTATTGTATTGCATGGCCACTTCCACCTCTACATTGTCTTCCCGACCAGTTACATGGATCGGGTTCTCGATCAGGGGCTGTTTGCTTTCGTCCAGGAAGATCACAAACTCGCGCAAGCCTCCCTCGGAATAGAAGGATTCTGTGCGGAAATTACCTTTGTCATCTTTCTCCCGCTCATCAGTAAGCGTTAAGGAGAGTCCACTATTCAGGTAGGCCAGTTCTTTAAGGCGATTAGCCAGGGTCTCGTATTTGTAGACGAGTTCTTCAAAGATGCCCGGATCAGGCTGGAAGGTGATGGTTGTTCCTGAGTCATCGGCTTCGCCAACAACGATAACCTCAGAGGTTGGTTTACCCTCACTGTAGGTTTGCTCAAACACTTTCCCTTCCCGATGTACTTCAGCACGAAGGAAACTGGATAAAGCGTTCACACAACTTACCCCTACCCCGTGCAAACCACCTGAAACCTTATAGGTATCCTTATCGAATTTACCACCGGCGTGTAAGACGGTCATGACCACCTCTAAAGCGGATTTTTGCAGCTTTTCGTGCATTCCGGTAGGAATACCACGACCGTTGTCGGTTACACTGATGGAGTTGTTCTCGTGAATGACCAAATCGATCTGGCTACAATAGCCTGCGAGGTGCTCGTCAATCGAGTTGTCCACTACCTCCCAAACCAAGTGATGTAAGCCTTTAGTATCGGTACTTCCGATGTACATACCAGGCCGCTTACGAACGGCCTCCAGGCCTTCCAAAGCGGTAATATTACTGGCGCTGTAGTCGCTTTTCGACGCGGGCTTGTTTGTCTGATTTTTTGTCGTATCCATTCTTGCAAAAATACGAAAAAATCCCCGGATTCCCCTGGTTTTACTCCCCCCTAAGCATGGGGTGAAACCCGCGAAAAAACAAATAGCATGTATCTTCGCGATATGAACGAATTTACGGTACATCAACCGACAGAATTGGCAGGTGTGGCGCAAGCGTTTTTGGCTTTTGCCGGAGAACGCCGTGTTGCCTTGTTTAGTGGTCAGGTAGGTGCGGGAAAGACGACTTTTATCCAGGCGATCGGCCGTGAATTGGGCATAGATGAAGCGATTACCAGTCCTACCTACGCATTAGTTAATGAGTATGCTTCCTCGAAATTGACTGAGCCTGTTTATCACCTTGACTTGTACCGATTAAATGACCTGGAGGAGGGGCTGCGTTTCGGACTGGAAGAATATCTTTTTAGTGGTTCCTGGTGTTTTATTGAATGGCCAGAGCTATTGACACCCTTATTGGAGGATTTGGATGCCATTGGAATTCAGATCAGCATAAACGCAGATTCCAGTAGGAAAATCCTATTTTTGGAGTAGGTCTGTGCCACACACATCCCTTTTCAATGCACAACTATGAGCGATAAGGAAAAGAAAATTCCTTTACCGAAAGAGTTCACGGACAGTCAAATGCTGACTCAGCCAGAAACCTTGCAGATTCCTAGCAAGAACCGGCAGTTATTCATTGGCATCCCGAAGGAGGCGACGATGCAGGAAAATCGGGTGGCTTTAGTTCCGTCATCGGTGGCGACCCTCGTCGCACATGGGCATCGGGTGGTGATGGAAACAGGCTGTGGTGAAAAATCTAAGTTCAGTGATCACGATTTTTCCGAAGCGGGTGCTGAAATCGTCTTTAGCCCTGAGCAAGTATACAAAGCGGGTATCATCATCAAGGTAGCCCCTCCTACGCTGGAGGAGATTGACCTGATGAGCCCGAACCAATTGCTTATTTCTCCGCTACAGCTCCCGGTTATCTCTGCCGACTACATCCTCAAATTGCGGCACAAGCGTGTCATCGCACTAGCCATGGAGTATATAAAGGATGACTCGGGCTATTTTCCCATCGTGCGGATCATGAGCGAAATGGCTGGGATCAGCGCTATGTTGACGGCGGGTGAACTCCTAGCTAACACCAGTGGTGGCGCGGGCGTTTTGCTTGGAGGTATCTCTGGTGTTCCTAGTGCAACGGTGGTTATCCTTGGTGCGGGTATCGTGGCAGAATATGCTGTCCGTACGGCCCTTGGACTCGGTGCAGAAGTACGCATCTTCGATGATAATATTTACAAGCTGAAGCGCCTGCAAAATCAGGTGGGCCGCCCGCTATTCACGAGTTCTTTAAATCCGGTTTACCTTGAGCGAGAGCTGACCTCGGCGGACGTGGTCATTGGCGCTATGCATTCTGAGAGCGGGCGAACACCAGTAGTCGTGAGCGAAGAAATGGTGGCCAAAATGAAAAATGGAGCGGTTGTTATCGATGTCAGTATTGATCAAGGAGGATGTTTTGCGACTTCTAGAGTAACAACACTCGATCAACCGACCTTTACCAAGCATGGGGTTATTCATTACTGTGTGCCCAATATTGCCTCAAGAGTTGCCCGTACCTCATCCATTGCAGTGAGTAATATCCTGACGCCGATCTTGCTAAAAGCGGGTACAGTGGCTAGCGTGGAGAGTATTCTGTTCGGTAATCTTGGGCTTCGACACGGCGTGTACACCTACAAAGGATGCCTCACGAATGAATACCTTGGACAACGCTTCTCTATCAAATCAACTAACCTCGACCTGCTGATCACTTCTAATATTTAGCGCCTCTAGGAAGACAGCAGACTCATTCACTCAAAGAAAGTGCCACACTATGGCCGATAAACAACCGACCTATTCTACTTCCGATATCATCGAGCAGGAAGATGCATTGCTACGTCAGCGACGGAGCAAGATTATGGGAGACGAATTTGCCGAACAACTAGCCGAAAACCGCTTTGGTATTGCGCTGTCTGGAGGGGGGATTCGCTCCGCTGTTATCAACCTTGGGTTTCTTAAAACATTGAATAAGTTCGGCATCCTGAAACAGGCCGATTACTTGAGTACGGTGTCTGGGGGCGGCTATACAGGGGCCTACATTCAAACGACGCTCAAAGAAAAGGGTGAACTCGATGCACTCTTTGCTGAGGAGCACATTAGTTATATGCGAGGCCGAGGAGAATACCTCTTTCCTGGTACGGGCCTGAAGAAAGTCTGGAATCAACTCACGCTATTGGTGGCCTTTGCCACAAGTTGGATCATGAGTATGCTCAGCCCTGCTATACTCCTGGCACTGCTGATTGGGTCCTATTTCTTCTTCAAGTATAATAACCTGATTCAGGTGGAACTGAGTGAGCTGTTTAGTGATCACACATCACTGATCTTGCCCTGGTTCCTGCAAGGGCTGGGTGCGGTAATGGGTTTGCACTACATCGTCAATGTATCGCGTCAGTACAAGCTGGATATTTCCAATTGGTTTGATCGCTTGGAAACATCCATCGCACTGGTCTTTCTACTCAGCTTTGCGGTACCTTTTGTAAGAGGATTTCGGGCCTTTCACTCTCCTGGACTGGAGCAGTTGCTATTGTTTGTAACCCTCGGCTTTGTCTTGATTTTGCTTGGGTTATTTACAAATCCAAACGCAACGAGTTTTCATCGATTTTATCGCAAACAGCTGGCGGATGCTTTTCTGCATTTTGCGGCCAATAATCGCAATATTCCACTCCATCAGTTGGCCGATAGCAGTAGTGACCAACCCAACGATTACCTGGCTCCTTATCCAATTATTAATACCTGCCTCAACTTGCAGTCAAGTAAGGACCCTAACTTTCAAGGGGCAAAGGCCAGTGATTACTTTTTGCTATCGCCATTGTTCTGTGGCTCCAAATTGGTGGGATATGTGCCGACAGATAAAACGAGCGGGTACAACCAAATGACCTTGCCAGCGGCAGTCACCATTTCTGCTGCGGCCGTAAACCCAGGCTTGGGCGCCTATTCGAATAAAATTCTAAGTATTCTCCTGACGCTCTTTAACCTGCGACTTGGATTCTGGGTGCCGAACCCAATGCGGCTTCGACTTGGTCGTTACCCGATTGTGTGGTGGCCGTTTTACTTTTTTTATGAGCTGCTGGGACGTATCGGTACCGATAAACGAATGGTGAATATCAGTGATGGCGGGCACATCGAAAACCTCGGTGTGATGGAACTCCTGCGTCGCAAATGCAAGCTCATCGTAGCGGTAGATGCGGGGGCTGATCCGGATTACATCTTTTCCGATTTGGAGAACCTAACTGTACGCGCGCGAAATGAGTTGGGGATTGACTTGCGTTTCCGACGCGATCAAATTCCGGAAGAAGTCATGCGGGTGAATCCTAGCCACGGCTACTCGAAGAAGCGCTTTGCGGTTGCTGACCTGTACCAATTGTGGGAGAAAGTCAAAGATGAAGAGACGGGAGAAGAAAAGATTGTGCACTACCCGGATGGCAAGAAAACCGGCATGCTGATCTACGTTAAAAGCACGATTACAGCTCCAATCGGACGCCCTAATATTTCTCGCGAGGACTACTTGAAGTACGGCACCTACAAGTACAAGATCTACCATCCGGCCTTCCCACACGAATCCACTGCCGATCAATTCTTCGATCCCATTCAGTGGGAAGCCTATTATCAACTTGGCCAATTCATTGGTGCCGACATCATGGGTTGTGACAATCTAAACGAGTTTGATGTCGATCAGGCCTTTACCATCCCGGTAGATGAATTGTACAATCATTTCGATGAAAATGTACAGCTCTTTGGTGCGATGGAAGTGCCTTTGCCGCAAGTAGCACCACAAAGAGAAAGGGCGATTATACAGGAACGGGCAATCGATCCTATACCAACTCCAGAAGAAGAGGAGCAAAGCGATGTGGTGGATTATGAGATGTGATGTTTATTATCCGTCAGCCCGTCAGCCCGTCAGCCCGTCAGCCCGTCAGCCCGTCAGCCCGTCAGCCCGTCAGCCCGTCAGCCCGTCAGCCCGTCAGCCCGTCAGCCCGTCAGCCCGTCAGCCCGTCAGCTGGTCAGCTGGTCGACGGAGACCTCAATCCATAATCCTCAGTATATCGCGCTCCAGGTCACTATCGGTAGGGTAAATCAGCAAGTCTACACGTCGATTTTGCAGTTGGCCTTCCGGTGTTTCATTGGACTGTCGGGGAGCAAAACCACTTCGGCTGGCCGCTTTTGCCCGATTGGGACCTAAACCAGATTCTTCTGTTAAAAATTTGGTCACAGATACGGCTCGCAAGGCACTGTATTGCCAGTTGTCAAGGCTTTCCCGGCGCACGGGTTGGTTATCGGTATGTCCGATTACTTCTACGAACATTTCGGGATAAGCGCGTAGAATAGCGACGAGATCCGTGAGTGCCGACTCACCTTCATCCAACATGCGACTCGTGCTCCCTGAGCGGAATAAAATCTCCTCATTCAGGCTAAGTGTCAGTTGGCCATTGCGGGTGCGAATAGCATAGCGATCAGCGGCTAAGTCTTTAGCGCCTAATCGGTTTCGCAAGCTGTCTTCGATGGCAGAGAGGCGGTTATTGCGCCGCTGCAACAGTGCTTTTATTCCATCTAATTGTGTTTGCCGCCGATCAATTTCGGCTTGCAGACTTTGAATGCGGGTACCTAGGTCTGCTTGCGTACTAGATGCATCCTGATTGAGTCGATCAATTTCCAATTGCAGCACATCCAATCGGTCTTGCAAGCGATCTTGGGTGATTAAGAGTGCCTCATTCCCCCCGCGGGCATGAGCCAAGGCAAGCTCTAGGGTATCGATACGAATGTCTCTGGAGCTAATAATTGCCGAGAGGGAATCCTGTATTCGATCTGTTCGATCTAAGCTGCTTTGATAGGTTTTTTTACTAACACAACCGGCCAGGATCAAGCCGATACAAAGCAAGATGAGGAAGCTACGCATAGGGATGCACTTGTTTATTGGTTCGCTGATGACCTACGTTTAAACAGGCCGCAATCTGTCAGCGAAATGCTTAATTCAGACATCCTCAAAGTTAGCCCATGTGAGTACGGTAAACAGGGTGCCTCGACAAGTTTTTTGCAAAAAGTCAGTCAAGGAAAGTCACAAATGGACCATTTGCTGCTTTTATACATGACGCGAAGTGGTTTGGGGTTCTCCCAAACCGCATCGGTCAGCATATGCTGTACTTAAAGATGATTTGCCCCCCTCCAACCACTTTAACGTCAGTATAGAAGTAAAACGACTAGTGTCATGCGCAATTTCTCTTTGGCCTTTCTTATCCTGTTTACTTCCTGTCTGGAGCAATCTAGCACAGGGGCATTCGTCCCGTTGTTGAATTGCGAAGAATCTATTCTTGAAGAACAGTATTTCTCCGTTGACTTCGCGACCAGTAGTAACCCTTATGATTATTCAGTGCGCCAGGGCTTTGGGCTCAACCCGATGGTTAGTGAATTCATGATGGCTCAACGTGAATTGAATTGCCAGGAGCGATTTGCGGAGGAGATGATTGTAGAGGCTGGTTTTCCTGCCTGGGATATGGTTGCTGTCTCCGACCTGGATTCGGCCTTTTTTATCCTTCCCTTTTTTCATTTAAATAGCCGACAGGTTCCGGCATTTCAATGTGCGCGAAAGGTGGCAGAAGGCTGGGACATATCGCTGTTCCTAAGAGAGGATGTAAAACAGCAGTTGCTACTTCAGGAGATCAGCGAGGAGTATAGAAGAGAACTCCATCGTACTTTAGCCATTTTTGAAGAACTGGATCGCTATATCTTCGATGAAGACGAGTTTCCACTGCCTAGTGGTTATGGAGTACGCCCGTTGTCCGAAGATCATCCTTGTGCGTTGTAAAAGCGATGCTCTGACAAGTTGCCTAAAACAAAGGAAGCCGATCCATAATGGACCGGCTTTCCGTATACTCCTTAATTTCAGCTTCTTGTTTCTTTATTAGCGCAGCAGGAAGTTCGCTGCACCCAGGACACCAACGTCGGTGTAAACCGTAGCGCGGTAGTAGCCCTTATCTAGTTTGTTTTCCAGTTCGTGAGCGAAAGAAATCCGCTGGCTTTCGCCGATGTTCTCTTCACGGCCTTCTACTGCCATGATGTCCACTGGCTGACCAGCAACACTTACTGAGGTGCGGATGTAATCCGTGCGCTCAATCGGCGTACCCTTATCATCGGTGATAACCAGGTAGATCGGACGAACACCTTGGTATTCCATTGGTACCTCAGCCAGGTCAAAGCTTACGGATACCTGGCGCACGCGGCCGGCACGAGGGTTCACTTTACCGTTGTTTTGCTGTGGTAGTACTTCAAAAGCGGAAGCCTTGAAGTTGTCCAGTGTAAGTTGGCGAATTTCACCTTCCATGGTTTCGTTCATAGAAACCAAAGTAGCTTTCTCTTCTTGAGACATGGCCAGGTCGGCTTCCAAGATTCCGGTACGAATCCGGAGCGAATCGTTTTCAGTCTGCATAGCAACGATGGATGTTTCCAGGCCAGCTTTAGCAGAGCGTAGTTCTTCGATCTGAGCGCGAACATCATTTAGTTCAGCTGCAGCGTTGCGTTTTGCGCGGCTCAAAGCAGCTTGCGCTTTCGCTAAGTCATCCTGTGTGGTAGACAGGTTGCCGCTCAACTCTACATTTTCAGAGGCGAGCATATCATATTCGTTAGCCAGGCTGTCCACTTCCCGAGCGAGGTCATCGCGCAAATCGGTCATTGCGTCCAGTGCCTCGTTAATCTCTGTATTGTCAGCTTCCAGGCCTTGAGCTTCTTTGTTTTTTCCGACTCCCCATACCAGGGATGCGATCAGAGCAATGGCTAAAACAACAACAACTCCGATTAAAACATTCTTAGTGTTCATGATTCTTTTTAATTAAAAGTTGGAATAATCCACTTGTGTCTTTGGGTGGTATCAAACTTGCAACACAAAGATGGGGGCAAAAAACAGGGGAAGCTTTCACCAATGTTTCAAAAAGGTGGAGAAATGTTGCGAAAGTGGATTTATGGACGATTTATCGAGTCAATAGCCTGTGATATTTAAGCTATCGTTCTCTTCTTTCCATCAAGGGAAAGAAGCAAAGATCAAGGCTGTATTCCTTTTTTCACGCTACGCAGGCCTCCAAAACCCTAAACAAAATAAACTCACCATTGTCAATTGACTTTTAAGCTTGGTTGTTCGCATACAGAGCTTTGGATGATGCCCAAATGCGTTGGCGAAGCTCAAACATGATTTTGTTTTTCACGGATTTTGGAGACCTGCTCCCCTAAAATGAATAAGGCCGTTTATGGTTTGTAGTTCCCGACTCCCTTAGAGGAAGGGGGTAAGAATTGTTGATAGGGCGGCAAAAGGAGCAACCCACGGGCGAACGAATGAAGGCCAACAATGATTACCTTAGGAGATAGTACTTAGGTCTGGAGCGTGTGGGGCTATCGGCAGGTGAGCCGCAAGTGGGACCCATCAGTAGTTAAAACGAGCCCCTGTAGTATTAAGGAATAGCTGGAAATAATCTAAACCGCCCGCTTCAGTTGTTCCTTCAGTGCGAATAGCTCATCGCGGTACTGGGCCGCAGAGATGAAGTCGAGTTCTTTGGCTGCTACTTTCATCTTGCGATCGGTTTCACTGATCACCTTCTCTAATTGATCGCGGGTCATGTAACCAACGAGTGGGTCGGCGGCTAAGCTAGGTTTTTCAGGTTCTATATAGGCTTGCGTTACACCGCGTACATCGAGGATCGTCTTTTTTGCCAGGATCTCTTCCCGACTTTTTCGCATGGTCTTAGGAGTAATGCCATGTTCCTCATTGTAGGCCATCTGTGCAGCTCGGCGTCGATCAGTTTCATTAATCGTTCGTTGCATGGAATTAGTAACCTTGTCGGCATAGAAGATGACCAAGCCGTTTGCATTACGAGCAGCCCGCCCAGCCGTCTGGGTCAATGAGCGCTCATTCCGCAAAAATCCTTCCTTGTCGGCATCAATGATTGCGACTAAGCTGACTTCAGGTAAATCAAGGCCTTCGCGCAGGAGGTTCACACCAACCAGCACATCAAACTCTCCCAGGCGCAAATCACGCAGGATCTCCACACGCTCCATCGTGTCTACTTCCGAGTGGATGTAGCGAACTTTGATTTGCAGCTTACTAAGGTACTTCGTCAATTCCTCCGCCATGCGCTTGGTAAGCGTAGTGACCAATGTGCGTTCATTGCGTTTAATACGTTCATCAATCTCTTCCAGCAGGTCATCGATCTGGTTGATGCTGGGGCGGACTTCGATGGGTGGGTCGAGCAATCCAGTTGGACGAATGAGCTGTTCTACAATTAAGCCATCCGTTTGCTCCAATTCATAATCAGCAGGCGTCGCACTAACATAGACGACCTGATTGATCAAGCCTTCAAACTCGGTGAAATTCAAGGGGCGGTTGTCCATAGCTGAAGGTAGCCGGAAACCAAAATTGACTAAGCTGAGTTTGCGTGCCCGGTCGCCACCGTACATGCCGCGCACTTGTGGTAAAGTCACGTGGCTCTCATCAATGATCATTAGATAATCATCTGGGAAGTAGTCCAGGAGGCAGAAGGGTCGAGTACCTGGAGTTCGGCCATCGAAGAAACGGGAGTAGTTCTCTACGCCATTACAATAGCCTAACTCTTTGATCATTTCCAGATCAAAATTAGTGCGTTCACTTACTCGCTTAGCTTCCAATAGGCGGCTTTCCCGTTCAAAGTATTTTTCTTGCTCGTGCAACTCATCCTGTATCTCTCGAATGATCTGATGTAGGCGTTCTTTCGGTGCAATGTATAGGTTGGCCGGAAAGATGGCCGCATTTTCAAGCCGTTCAATTCGCTTTCCGCTTTCTACTTCCAGCATCTCGATCTCTTCGATCTCATCGCCGAAGAAGGTGATGCGATAGCCGTAGTCTACATAGGGGAGGTTGATATCTACGGTGTCACCTCGCACCCTGAAAGTGGCCCGACGGAAATCGGTTTCCGTTCGCGAGTACAAACTCTCTACCAGGCTATAAAGTAGGCTATTGCGGGAAATGGTCTGCCCTTTATGGATCCGGATAATCCCGCTCTTGTAGTCCTCCGGGTTGCCCATGCCATAAATACAACTCACTGACGCGACAATGATAATGTCTCGCCGGCCTGATAATAGATTCGAAGTTGCCCGGAGGCGAAGCTTGTCCACTTCTTCGTTGATCGACAAGTCCTTTTCTATATAGGTGTCGGTTACCGAGATATAGGCCTCGGGCTGATAATAGTCGTAATAGGAAACGAAATATTCAACAGCATTATCCGGAAAGAACTCACAGAATTCACCATACAACTGAGCCGTAAGGGTCTTGTTGTGGGTTAAAATAAGTGTTGGGCGGTTGAGCTCTGCAATGACGTTGGCCATGGTGAACGTTTTCCCAGAACCAGTGACACCCAACAGCACTTGCGCTGCTTCATTGGCTTCCACACCGGCCACTAATTGCTTAATGGCTTGCGGCTGATCACCAGTTGGTTTGAAGGGGGATTCGAGTTTGAAGGCCACGTCTTGGAGGTTTTATTTTGACCGTGAAAAGTAGCAGATCCCGAGAAGGAGTTGGCTTTTCATAAAACCTCAAAAATAAACAAAAAGTTCTACAAAGGGAAGTTTGAATCAAACTTCTGTTGGCTTGTTTTGATAGCTGGCTTTGCGGTCAGTTGCGGAAATAAAATGGGAGCGACCAACTTGGTCGCTCCCCTCTGTATGGCTTTCAAATTTTACCAATCCACTAAGACTTTATCATGCGTGATTTCGCATTGTTCAAAATCTGTTTTTTCAACGCTTCCGGCGTTCCACCCTCGGTTTGATAGCGCTGCTATCAACCTGCGAGCGTGCCTTGGTAGCGCTTAAAAACGCAATATTTTAACTCAACGCCAATCAGCTCATGGTAAAGCCTAATTTCTTTGACTGATCGTTACGCGAATTAAATCACTAACGGAAGGGTAAGTAAAGGCGTCATCGACCAAGCGCACTTGACCGTTTTCAGCAGGGCCGGAATCGCCACCACCACGGATAGGTTGGTTATTACCAGCGCCAGGATACTCATTGACTTCTGTACCGGCATCCCAAAGCGTTACCTGAGCCGTGATATCGCCCTCCAATGCCGTGCCGGCAGGGAAAAGATTAATGCCACCTGCGCCAAGCGCAAAAAACAGATCATTCGTTTCTACCAACATCGTTGCAAAGTTGAGGTAGTCGCCTTCCTGTGCATCAAAAGTGAAGGTGTAGCTGGCACCAGGGAAAGCTAGTCCTGGGTCAGAACTGCCGGAGGGCGTGTCGAAAACACTACTTGATATTACACCGTCAAGGCGATCTACGCTTTCGCCGAGGGGTGCGGCAGCGCCGTCTTCCGCCAAAGCTTCCAGGCCTTCGCCACGATCTGCACTACCACTGGTAAAGAAGGCTTCGGTACCTTGATTGTGGACGGCCCATACACCGGGAGCCAAGGGTGATGAATAGCCCGTTACACTAGCCAGGATATCGGCCAGCTCTTGATTGGTGCCATCTTCTGCTACACCTTCCAAGCCAGTAGGAGCTGTTTCACCTTCAGTGAAGACCATTTCAGTCCCCGGGTGGACTGCCCATACGCCTGGAGCTAAGGGAGAAGGTAGTGCACTTGATCCGGAGATGTTTTCCAGCGTTAGCGTGAATTCTGTGCCGCCATCATGAGTGAGCGTTACCTTGATCAATTCATTGTTTGCCGGGTAGGTATACCCATCATTGACATTACTAATGAGCTCAACTGTACCATTTTCATCTGCACCAGTATTGGCAGCTGCCTGGCGTGGTGCTTGGTTGGGGCCGACTCCTGGCTCTTCATTCACCTCCGTTCCTGCGTCCCAGAGCAGGAAATCGGCCGTTACATCGCCGGTTAGGGCAGAACCATCACCTTGGTAAAGGGCTATTCCGCGGTCTTCAGGCGCAAAAAACAGATCATTCGTTTGTACAAGCATAGTAGCTAGTGATAGATAGTGCCCTTGTCCGGCGTGAAAGCTAATTGTTTGGGATTCACCAGGCATCAGGAAGTTAGTCGTGCCGGAAGCCAAAAGGGTATTGCCTGATTGCAGGGTCTCAATGGTTACTTCAAAGGTTCCAGCGGTGGTTTGGATATCATCATCGTCGCAAGCCGAAAGGGTAGCAATGACAACCAACCCAAGTAATAAGTTCTTTAGATTAAGCATGATTTTGGTTTTGAGGGGTCTCTGATATTTTTTGAGGAGGCTCGTAGAAAATGTCAGAGAAACAGTTTTAACTCAATTGGTTTTTTGTGTTCGCGACGAAGCTGCGCCGCCAGCGCAGAGGTCGTCGTGATTTGATGTGGACAAAACTAAGCGCCCACTATCCTAAGAGCATCACGAGAATATCACAAGAGTATCACAGCGATTATTTTTGCTTTAATCACTTGCTTATCAATTGATTGTGTTGATTTCTATTTGAGGCTCTTTTTTGACTATTAGCTCGTTTTGTCAACACCCGGACGTATAGCAAAGACCAGGGGCAACAATCTTTTTTGTGGTAGTATTTTAGTAGAAATAGGCTTTTCTTTCCCCTAATCGTTAATGAGCACCTATTATGAATAAGCGTGTATTAATCATCGAGGACGATCCCGACATTGTGGCGCTTTTGCACCTGCACCTCAAGGACCTGGGTTATGATTGTCGGATCGAAGTTTCGGGTAAGACCGGCCTGGAGGCTGCCTTGCAGGAAGATTTTGATTTGATCGTACTGGATATCATGTTGCCCGAAGTAGATGGGTTGACTATCCTTCGACAGGTTCGGGTGCGCAAGCCGTTGATACCTATTCTGATGTTAACGGCTCGTTCGGAGGAAATTGATAAAGTGCTGGGTTTGGAGATGGGGGCCGATGATTACCTCACCAAACCGTTTAGCGTGCGTGAGTTTATCGCCCGCGTAAAAGCCATTTTCCGCCGCATCGATGCCTCGCATCATACAGAGCCGGTAAGCACAGCGCAAGACATGATCTATGCAGATGCCTTGTGTATAGACCTCGACCGGCGACGAGTTACTGTCAATGAAAAGCGAGTAGAGTTGTCTCCTAAGGAATTTGAGTTGCTCAGTCTTTTGGCGTCCAACCCTGGGAAAAGCTACGATCGTAGCCGCCTGCTAAACCTCATCTGGGGGTACGACTACACCGGCTTTGCGCACACAGTGAATTCGCACATCAATCGCTTGCGATCCAAGATTGAACCGGATATTAACCAGCCGCGCTATATCCTCACGACCTGGGGGGTTGGTTATCGTTTCAACGAAGAACTATAACCAATCCTCTCCTTTTTCGTACACCAGTTTAAAAATTGACCATTCTCATGTCCGGCAATCTTCCAAAAATCTACTGGCGTATCTCTGCGGGCTTGCTTTTACTGCTGGCCATTCTGGGTATTTGTTTTGTACTCATCACCCGCTACGTTGAACGCGACTATTCTCACGAAGTAAATCAACGCCTCTACGGTGGCTTAGCCGATACAACGGTAAAGGTGGTCAAGCCGCTGGTCAATGGAGAAGTCGATACACTCGCTATTAAAGATATTATGCACTCGCTGATGGTGATTAACCCCAGTGTGGAAGTGTACCTTCTAGATACTGAGGGGAGCATTATCACCTACATGGCGCAGAAAAAAGAGGTCAAGTTAGAGCGTGTTGGTTTAGAGCCCCTGAAGACCTTTATCAGTGCGGGCGGTCAAAAGCCCTTTATCAAAGGAGACGATCCGCGCAATCCGGGCGAATCCAAGGTGTTCTCAGCCGCGCCAATCCTGGAAGGAGAGGAATTACTAGGTTATATGTACATCATACTGGCGAGTGAAGAAGCCGCCGCAGTTTCTTCGAGCCTGGTTAAAAGCTATAATTTGCGAATAGGGACGACGCTCTTTTTTCTCACCCTGATCGGTGCTTTGCTGATCGGACTAGTGGCCCTCTGGTTCTTTACTCGAAATATTCGCAATACCCTACACGTGGTGCGGCGCTTTAAGGAAGGAGATTACCAGGCGCGGGTGCCGGATCATCAGCTGGCCGACCTCGAACCACTAGGCGAAACCTTCAATGATATGGCCGACACCCTGGTCGCCAATATTGAAGAGTTGAAGTCGGTTGAAACTTTGCGTCGCGAGCTAATCGCAAACGTATCGCATGACCTGCGTACTCCGCTAGCGGTGGTGCAGGGCTATGTCGAAACGATGCTCATGAAAAATGAGAGCCTCAGCGAAACGGATCGCGCCCAAATGCTGACCACAACACTGCGCGGTACCGAAAACCTGGAGCGCTTAATTTCGCAACTCTTCGAATACGCTAAACTGGAAGCCAAACAGATCAGCCCGGAAAAGGAGGCTTTCTTTATCTCCGACCTGGCGCAAGATATCTTACAGCAATACCAAGTGCTCGCCGCCGACAAGGAAATAGAGCTGGAGTTTGATGTGCCGCAGGAACTCCCGCTGGCTTTTGCCGATGTCTCCATGGTGGAGCGCATTATTCAAAACCTGCTGGACAACGCCTTGAAATTCACGCCTGCCGGAGGGCAGGTTCGCTTAGCGGTAACCTCTGACGAGGAGAATGTACACGTAGCGATTGCCGACTCAGGTCCTGGAATATCGGAACTGGAACAGTCGCACATCTTCGATCGCTACTACAAACAAGAGCCCAATAAGAAGACCAACAAAGGGGCAGGTCTGGGCTTAGCAATTGTCAAGAAGATGCTGGAGTTGCATGATGCTAAGATTACGGTATCTAGTCGCTTGAACGAGGGGGCTACTTTTGCCTTCAACTTGCCGCGGCATGGGGTGGCATTGGCGTAGACCTTCAGTGGGCAGTGCCGCTTTGCGGCTTCAATTCGTCACTACGTGACTTGCAGTGGGCAGTATTTCAGTGCTATCGTGTTCTGGTATTTCAGTGCTACAGTAGACAGTTTTAGTTTATTTGGCGGGAGGGAGTTCTTCCTTTAAGAGGCTAGGAGGCAGCGCGGGTGTTATTCGCAGTTTTCTAGTAATTTGATACTCTTCTTGCAAAACTGTGATTACCGTGAAAAACCTGCTGTTTACTTGTTTCTTTTTCTTTTCTATTGTTTCGCTTGCCCAAGAGTTCGTACCGGGAAACGTGTATTTCGATGATAACGAGTTTGTCGAGTACGTCGCTGGTAACCTACCGATAGTGCTTTCTGCGCCACATGGCGGATACCTGGAGCCGAATAACATTCCTGATCGCAGTTGCAGCGGATGTGTGTATGTAGCTGATGCTTATACAGAAGACCTCGCTCGTGAGGTACAAGTTGCTTTTTTTGAAGCAACAGGTTGCTATCCTCATGTGGTGATTAATTTGTTGCACCGCAAGAAATTTGATGCCAATCGCGCTATCGGAGAGGCGGCAGATGGTAATGCAACGGTGCAAGAGTCTTGGTGGGCTTACCATGCATTCCTGGATTCAGCAAAAGCGCAGGTGGTGCGAGACTATGGTCGTGGCTTATTCCTGGACCTACATGGACATGGGCACGATATTCAGCGTATCGAGCTAGGCTATACGCTTAGCAAGAGCGAATTGCAGGAATCGGACGCTACCTTAAACACTTCTGATTACATCATGGACAATAGCATCCGGACACTGGTTGGAGACAACCTCTTAGACTTAAGTGCAGCTGAGTTGGTCCGTGGCTCCATGAGTTTTGGGGCCTTACTGGATGAAAGTGGGTATTCATCAGTCCCTAGTGAGGACACCCCTTATCCAGAGGATGACGAGCCCTATTTCAGTGGCGGGTTTAATACTCAGCGGCACGGCTCGGAAGACGGCGGCCCGATCGACGGCATTCAGATCGAATGCAATCAAAACATTCGCTTTGAGGAGGATACCCGCCTGGAATTTGCAGATGGTTTAACCCAGGCCATTATCGACTACATGGATTTGCACTACTACGATGGCTTCGCGAGCGAATATTGCAATTTAACAGTAGATACGGAAGACATACCAAGCAACTCCTCCATTGCTATCTACCCCAACCCGGCCAAGGACTACTTGAGCATTAGCAGTCCTTGGGATGTTTTGGATGTCTCCATTTACAATAGCTTGGGGCAAGTGGAGCAAAACCTCCGATGGATGGGTGGCGATTTGATGATCAGCGATTTACCCAAGGGCGCTCATTACCTGGAATTTCGTCATCAAGGACAAACGGTCGGTAGGCAGGTATTGCTAAAACAGTGAACACATCAATACAGCGCTTTCGCCAGTTCAAGCACCTCGTAAATGATCTCCACCGGAATGTCTTCCTCGGGATTTACGGGCAAGACCTTCATCCGTTTGCGATCGCCCTGTACCAAGGCCGGATGATCGAAGCGATCACTGCGAGGAATGCCGATGTAAGGATAGGCCGCCTTCTTGTCTTGATAAAGGTAGCAAAAGGGCTTTCCTCTGTAATAAAAGTAAGGCACGCGGTACTTGTAATGCTCTACCAGGTCATCATCGAAGGCCTGGATAAGGTCGCGCAAAGCGAGCAGGCAGCCGCGGGTGGGCTCCTCATAGTATTCGAAAAAGGTTTCTAATGGGGTCAGCATGAGTGGTTAGTTGTTTAGCGCCTCCAACAAGTCTTTAAAGTTATTCTTCGGCCGATAGTTGAGCTCCTGCTTTGCTTTTTCGATGACATATACCCGATCGATGCGTTCCAGCAATTGCCAATTGTTCTTTTGATAGATGGCCGCTGCTTCCGGGTAGTATTTTTGGATAACTGTTTTCGGGTTGTGGTATAAGGCTTCCAAATCTTCGGGCTGAAAGGAAGTGTCGTTCGAAATATTGTAGATCTCAAAAGAATTAAAAACCTTTTCCAAAGCCAATAAATGGGCCATAGCCCCGTCTGCTTCATCAAGTCCGCGATAAAGGCGATGATTGAGTTTGGTGTTCATGTCCTCCGGCAGGAAGCGGGACACACGCAAGACGGTACTTTCTAGACCTTCCTTTTCGAAGTAATCTTTACAGAGCAACTCACAGGTAAGCTTTGTGATGTCATAGATGTCGCGGGGTTCAGGAACCAGCGTTTCGTCTACCCAGACCGCTTGCTGATTATTCACCATTGCCGTGCCGTAAATGGAAGTCGTGCTGGTATAAATAAATTTGCGACAGTTGTTCTTTACCGCCGCGCGTAGCAAATTGAAGGTGCCGTCGATATTTGTTTTGATAAAAGCTTCTCTTGGGTAATTCTCCTCATACTGTTTGCCATGTAAGGCGGCCGTGTGGATAATGCCGTCCACATCAGCGGTGATTTCTTCCACTTCGTTCTGATCGCGAATGTCAATGATTTCATGAGTTGTTTCAGACGTTAATAGATCGATTCCCAGCGGAGTGTAGCCACTATGTTGTAGCAGCTTAACGATCTCTCTTCCTAGTTTGCCGGAGGAGCCGGTGACAAGTATTTTTGACATAAGTCTAGCTTGGTTTATTGTTGCCGCCTGAAAGCGCTCTTTTCGATAAATCCAACACCATACAAATATCGCAGCGGGGTGATTCTGCCGAGGTCGTAACTTCTTTAAAACCAAACCGCTGGTACAAGCGGATCGCGGCCTTCATCCGACGGGACGTTTCTAGACGGACACTTTGCGCACCACGGTCGTGAGCCACTTGCAGCAAGGCTTCCAGTATCTGCCGTCCGAATCCTTGTCCACGATACGCTTGATCCACGTACATCTTCCGAATCTTATAACGGAGCTTATCGATCTTCTTCAATGCGCCGGTGGCGACCAATTGATGGTCATCCAATATGACCAGAAAAGTTCCTCCTGCAGCCGCATAACTTTGGTGAATATCTAACAGATCAGATTCGGAGCTTTCCGGGGCATAGCGAAAGCCAAATTCACGCAAGCCTGCTTTCACCAGAGCGATGATTTGAGGCGTATCGTGCTTGTTGGCTTCGCGTAAGATCATGATGTTTCCAAAGCTTTGTGTGCCACCTAGTGAAAATAGATCATAAGTTAGCTTTTGAAACTCTGGAATTAAGGGGAAATAATTGTGCGCACAGTTAATTCAAGGATTATTGAGCAGTCTGTTCATTGCCCTTTTTCAGCGCACATAAATCGTTGATCAATCGAGAGGCTTCTTCATCGCCATAAGCTGAAGCAAGCCTTAGATCATGACAACCTTCATCCTGATAACCTAAAGCGATTAAAGTCATACCTCTATAATAGCTAGTTCCCTGCGGATTGAGTTTTTGTTGGATGCAACGATCTAAATCGGGTAGAGCGGCTTCAAAATTTCCCAAATGAAAGTTGGAGGCAGCTCGTTCATATAAGATATACTCGAGTTCTATGTCGAAACGGTCCTTTTTAATGTAAGGATGTTCGAAATCTAGTTCTGGTGGGCTAACAATCCGTCCCTCGGTAAATTTCGGATTCTTTAACCTGAGAGCATACTCGGCGTCTCTTAATGCATCTTCGTATTCTTCAAGCATACGCTTATACTCCGCTCTCCATACATAGGGTTCAATGCCTTCAGGGTGAAGAACGATCAATTGATTTAGATCAGAAATACCTCCTGCATAGTCTTCCAGAATTGCTTTGTCTAAAGCTCGGTCTAGCAAGGCTTGCTTATAACTTGGCTCAAGTTCAAGTGCTTGATCTAGCAACGCAATGGCTTCTTCGAACCTACCTTGTTCCTCTAGCTCATACGCTTGCTCGTATAATCGGGCCGCTTTATTCTTTTTACAGCTGAAGAGGAATAGACCGATCATTAAAAGAGGGATCAGGGTTTTATATGTGCTTACTTTTTTAGAATGCAATGTTAGATTGATTTATCAAGTCAAACAACCGGCTCCCGCAAGATCGTTTTCAGTCGTTCCGGAGCTGTTTTTCGGAAATCCGAGAGATAGATCTCGTGGTGTAAGCCGTTCTGTTGTAAGTTATGACTTTCCATGAAATCGGCCATGATAGCCAGTGATTCCGGTTCGGTTGAAAACGGCCCTACATGCAGGAATTGAACCGATTTCCCTTCGGTCATTTCGAAGTAGGCTAGCTCCTTGATCAGCGGGAGCCCCTTCTTGCGGAAGGCGATATCCTTGGCGTCTTCAATAGCCAGGTTTGTCACATATTCAGGCATCCTGATGAGGAGGCGGTATTCCCACTCACTGCGCGGAATATTGACAGAGGCCGAAGTCACGGTTTGTGCAGGAAAGGCTTCCGTATCATACCACCATTGCCCTTCGAGTTTGGAAACGACGAAATCCTGGCCTTGCTCTTTATATATAAATTTCACCGTGTAGGCTGTGGCGTATAGCGCGCTGATGCGTTCGGCAAAATCTGACCCGGAAGGATCGCCTTTGCCACGGATCGATAGGTATTGCGCTGATTCGATATCAACGATTTCAGGAACGGACTTGGCCGTGTAGTAAGCTTTGTATCGCTTTTTTAGATCTAGCTTTTCCATCGAGGCGGGGTTGATTCACCACAAAGAAAAGGGGAGTGACTGACAACCTTGTGTCAGTGTTTTGAACAGATTTCGAAAGAAAAGAAACTTTATTCTCTTCTGTTGTTTTTTAGCAAATCATAGCCAAGGTTAAAACCAATATAGTCTTGAAAGTCTGCCCCGGTTCGGTTTAGTGAAACGGATAGATCAAACCGCCCCAAAAGGGCACCAAACCGGATGCCCATTCCCGTGTTGGTTACCCATTGTTGGGTGTCGTCTATGGATTGTGGGCCGGTGGCCTGAATGACCCAGCGCCGGTGTGTAAGGATGATCAGGTTGACTCCAGCATAGGTCTGAAACCGAGCCCCGTTTCGGTTAATCTTTGGCTGGCCAATGAGGTAGTCGGCTTTCAAATAATTATTGAGCACATAATTCGCTCCTTCGCGACACTCTCCATCGTTGCAGGCATCCCAGATTACGCCTACGCCATAGGCCAGTGCCGTCGGTTCGAAACGGTAGCCCAAACGGTAGCGGTCACCGACCAAAATGGCCGGCTCGAGGAATAAACCAATACCGGTCGTACTATTGATAGCAGTAGAGGACTGATTGAAATTGGCTCCCAAGTGGAGGCTGAAAGGCAAGACATCTTCTTGGCCTATGGCTTCCGTGAGCGGAAGTGCGACCAGGAATAGGAGGAGGATGTGTTTCATTCAATTGAATTTGAAGCAGGTCGATAAATAGTGCTACCTAACTCTTCGGCAAGACAGCTACGAAGCTAGGATTGGTTGGGTTTAACTAAGCCCCACTCCACCTAGCACTTCCAACTCCTGTCCCTTGCTGGGAGCTCCGCCCAGGAGGGGCATTGCTTCGCCGATGAGCTCGCGTACGCTGGGTAATTGTAGCGATTGGTCGTGATCTTCCTTAGAATCCCAAATTTCGGTGACCCACACGGCGCTTTCATCCGTCGGATCTTTGCTGATCACATAGAGGTGGCAACCGGAGGCGGTGGCCACTAAGTCGGCAGCACGTAGCAAGATGGCAGCGAGTGCGTCTGTTTTACCAGGGGCAGCGGTGAGTTTTCCGTGTAGGGCGTACTTGTTCATAGTTGATCGATTACGTCTTTGTAAGAGAACGCACGCTAATAGGTTAGTGCGGCCTTTCCGTCTTAAGAGGCAATATTGTCGGCAAAGTGCACTTATAACTTTTAGCAACTACTTTGTTTATACCTATAATGCGCGAAATTTTAGGATTCGATTAATGGAGATAGCTATGATGAGTTGGAAACAAAGGATCATTTCATTGAGCATGCTGCTGTTGGGTGGCTGGTCGGTGTCGGGGCAGGTACTGATCAATGAGCTCTGCGCCAGCAATGACGAAACGATCCTGGATGAATACGGAGAAAGCTCTGATTGGATCGAACTGTATAATGCGGGGGAAGAAACCGCTGACCTTTCGGGCCATTACCTCAGTGATGATTTGGCTGACCCTAGCAAATGGCAACTACCCAACATCACCCTCTCTCCGGAAGAATTCCTGTTGATCTTCGCTTCTGATCGGGATGAATACGGCGTCAACCTACACACGAACTTCAAGCTCTCGGCGGGCGGCGAGAGTGTATTGCTTAGTGATGAAAACGGTATGATTCTAGATCAGATCCAATTCCCGGAACTGGGCACGGATCAAAGCATGGGGCGCCTGCCAGATGGTAGCCCGCAATGGGCTTTATTCAGCGCCCCTACACCTAATGGCAGCAACGATGATGCGGCGGGAAGCGGCTTCACTGATCCGCCAAGCTGGGAGACAACAGGGCATTTTTTCGATAACGCTACCAGCATATCGTTATCGCATCCCGATGCCAATGCGCGCATCTATTTCACCCGGGATGGTAGCATGCCCAGTGAAACGGATGAATTGTATGCAGGCGCGATCCAAGTGGATACCACCACGGCAATTCGTGCAGTAGCGATTGTGGATGGTAAGCTACCATCGGTAGTGGCCAGCCGGACGTTTTTTATCGATGATGAGCATAATGTGCCAGTCGTATCCATTATTGGCGAACCCGATAATTTCTGGAGTTGGGAGTATGGAATCCTAGTAGATGGTGGACCTAATGCCGAGGAAGAATGGCCATTCTGGGGCGCTAATTATTGGTCGGAAGAAGAATACCCGATTCATGCCGAGTTTTTTACGGAAGACGGTGATCTTGGTATTGCTTTCGCTGCCGATACCGAGGTCCATGGCGGCCGTGGTGCTCGTACACGCCCGATGAAACCTTTGCGAATCCTGGTTAAGAAGAAATACGGGAGCAGCACTATTGAGTACCCTTTTTTCCCAGATCGCGAGCGCACGACCTACAAGCGCTTAGTGTTGCGTAACGCTAGTGGCGATTATAATAATGCCCACATGCGGGATGCGTTCCTGGCGCGTTATTTTATTCAAAATGGACTAAACCTCGATGTGTTGGCACACCGCCCGGCAGCCGTCTTTATCAATGGAGTATACTACGGGCAAGCCAATCTTCGCGAAAAATCGGATGTCTACTACCTTAAGCATAACTATGGTGTGGATATCGATGAAGTAGATCTGTTGGAAGAAGACACGATCGTCGTAGCGGGAGATTTTGTAGCTTTTGATTCCATGTATCAGTACGTCATTGACCACGACCTATCGCAGGACGAATACTTCCAGCAGGCCAATGCTTATTTCGACACCGAGAATATTGCTGAGGGCTTTATCGTGCAATCAGCCTTGAATAACGGCGACTGGCTACATAATAACACCAAGTATTGGCGGGAGCGCAAGGCAGATGCGCGTTGGCGCTACTTTATCTTCGATCTCGATATTGCGATGGGCCGGCACGGTTGGTCGGATTATTACAACAACAACCTGGACAGCCTGATCAGCCCGTTGGCAAGACGAGGCAATCGGCACGCCCTGCTGTTTGAACGCCTGCTGGCCAATGAAGGGTATCGTCACTATTTCGTCAACCGCTATGCCGACTTGTTTAATACCATTTTCCGGCCGGAAAACTTTCGGGCGGAGGTAGATCGATCTGTCGCAGAAATTGATCCTGAGATGCCACGTCACTTTAGCCGCTGGACCTGGCCGGGTTACAATACCTGGAAGAATGATCGTGTCCAGCGCCTCTACGACTACCTGGAGGAACGACCGGCCCATGCCCGAGAAGATGTGCAGGAATATTTTGGCCTCAGCAACCAGGTAGAATTAGCACTACAAACCTTCCCGCCCGAGGCCGGCCGGGTACGCGTCAACACCATCGAGAGTGTTGATTTGCCCTGGGACGGCATCTACTTTAACGGCGTACCTGTCGAGCTGGAAATTTTGCCTAATCCGGGATTTACTTTCTCTCACTGGCAATCGGAAAACACCATTCTGGAGCCGGATGCCAATACGACTATCCGCTACAATTTTGAAATTGACGATCGCATTACTGCCCACTTTAGCGATGCGCCGGATGGCATGGTGATGAAAACCTTCGTCGATGCCGACCAGCAATTGCAGATACTCCTTCAGTTGCCGGAAGCCAAGCAAGTAAGCTTGGGACTGTATGATATGTCGGGCCGGTTTCTGCAACCCATTGACGAGGCATCATTATCCGTTGGCCTGCAAACCTATGAGCTGCCGGTGGCAGATTTGCCAGCCGGTATGTATGTCGTTAGTGCGTTTGGTAATGACGAGGTGGTGAGTAGTCGGTTTGTGGTGTTTTAGGTCATATCAATCTTCGGGGCTAGGTTTTTTCAATGCTAATATTTTCATTTCCAGGAATGAGTTCTTTTGCGGCGGCGGCCTCTTCTTCCGTGTCGAAAAGTTGAAAGGATAATTCGCTTAGGTCTACCTCCGTATAAGGCTCGGCCACTAGTAGGTATTTGTCCATTTCTTCAACTTGATCCAGCTTATAGTAGTAAATGTTGACAAATTCCTGCACCTCGAGAAGGTCTGCATCACTAAATCGGCCATCGGCATAAACACCATGAAGTACGTCATCCTGCTCCAATTCGCGTTCATCGATTTTACCTTCGAAATTTAGGATTTGAAAACCATGTTTTTCAACCAAGAAATTGTGAAGCCGGATTAGTTCTTTATCGCGCACCACATCCCAATATTCGTAGAAATTAGGCAGAGGATTGCTCTTCAATTCGTCGAGTTCAAGTTCTGTTTTCTTGACTTCTGCCTCTTCCTTGTCACTTGTACAAAAGACGGCAGGGTTACCTGTCTGATAAAAGCGACTTTGATCTTGCCAGGGACTAACACGACGTAAAATCCACTTCATTTCCTTCTTAACTTCTATTAAAATATAACTAAGAGGTTAATCGATTCTTTGCGGCAAAAGGTAACTATCGAGGCGCCTATTCCTTCCCAATATTTGTCGATACTTTATCGGTGATGTACCAACGGTCCCCTTCTTTGAGCAGGTTGAAGTAATCGGTAAACAAACGATCAGCCGTCTCTAGTTCTACTTTGGCTTCGGCCGCCGTGCGGGTGATATCAATGGAGATGATGCGCACTTCGGCATTAGCTAGTCGAGGGCGGGGTTGGAAAGCGCTAAG
>SPJK01002664.1_pt1 | contig 51317 bp, 38 predicted proteins | sample 3741771 | NCBI WGS metagenome assembly SPJK01 (sample SAMN10925997, study PRJNA522277) | cold seep metagenome | isolation source: Elba SIP-enriched marine methane seep metagenome, extraction at timepoint T2 | place: Italy: coast of Elba, Mediterranean Sea
AATGGTTCAGCACGTTCTTCAGTGAGTGATTGATCTGAGTCATGGATTTGCACGCGATCCTGAAAAACGGATAAGATTTTGGCAGGACTTGCTTCTGAGCAGACCACTCGATGCGGCGTCTCAGCGTCGAAGTAGATTGAGTCTCCGACGTTCAAGTCGAATGCCTCTTCCCCATACTCAAGGGAAACACGCCCCTCGAGCACATAGATAAACGCCTCGCCTGAGTGTGGGAGTTGGGGGCGATTATCTTCCGCAGGAACAGTGATTAGAAAAGGGTCCATACAACGGTCTGGTCGATTGTGCGCGAGTGCTTCATATTTGAGCTTTGAGATTGATTCGTCTCTACACAAGATTTTTCGTTGATCTTTACGCACGATGACGACAGATGGCTTTGCATCGAGCCCGTCGAGCAGTTCTGACATGGTGATGCCGTAAACCTTCGCGATGCTCGCCAGTGCAGGTAATGACGGAGTGACACGGAAGTTCTCGACTTTTGAAAGCCACCCACGGCTTAGTCCGGCTTGATTCGCGACATCTTCGAGCGTCATGCGCTTGTCAATCCGAAGTGATTTGAGTCTTTGTGCGAGCTCGAGCAGGTTCATGATGTAGAGTACTTTCGGTGAGTGATCATTCGTTATCGATGCAGTCGTTTGTGTTCATGGCTCATTGGATGAAGCAATCGCTTTACTCACATTCATCTGAATCGATTGATCCCGGATTGCTTCACATATCACATCGGTCGCACCGAAGAGAATTTTCGTATCGATGTTCAGGGGTGGAAATAGAATGATGCTGGTTGCCCCGCCGATTTTGAAACTGACACCATTGTTTAGGCATTCATACATGACACGGTCAGTGAGCTCGGGGCAAACGAGTTCGATTGCCAGCATGAGACCAATCTGTCGTACTTCTCGCACTGCCTTCATGGCTGTGAGTTTTTCTCTGTATGTAGTCAACCACTCCCGTCCAAGGCTTGATGAGCGAGTAACGAGATTCTCTTCGAGGACTGTTTTTATTGTCGCAATCGCAGCGGCGCTCCCTACCGGAGACTTTTCATGGGTGTAATGCCCGAGCGCGAGCTCCCGCACAGGTGTTGGGCCATAATCGTTGAACTCTTCGCGCCCGATCACGGCGGCTTGTGGGAAGATGCCTCCGCCAAGCCCTTTTCCGATGACTATGAGGTCAGGTGTCACACTCGTGTGCTCTGTTGCCCAGAGTTTCCCTGATCGCCCGAGACCTGTCGGGATTTCGTCGAAGATCAACATTGTGCCGTTACGATCGCATGCGCTACGTACACGTTTCCAATACTCAGTCGGGATTCGATGCACAGTCGTCGCTCGTATGGGTTCAGCGACCACTGCTGCAATGTCGTCTTGGTCGATAAGGTTCTCGATTGATGTAGCGCACGCCGCAATGCACTCATCGTTCATGCATTCAGTGCAGTTTCTGGTTGATGGTGGTTGGGTATGCACCACACCGGGCATGAGTGATCCCATACCCCGATGGAAGAGTTCTTGCCCGCTGAGTGAGGCAGAGTCGAGAGTGGCGCCGTGGAAAGAATCGTGGAATGCGATTGTTTTATACTTCCCTGTGCAAGCCCGTGCAATCTTCAACGCGATACCTACCGCAGCGGAACCACTTGGCGTAAGAAGGATCCGTGAGTTGTTCTTCAGTTCCCCTGGTGCATGTGACGTTAATAGTTCAGCAAGCTCGGTCGCCATATGGTTGGTGTATCGTCGCGTGCAATAGGGGACGGATCTCATTTGGGAGTTGATCGCGTGTATGACTCGAGGGTGAGCAAATCCGAGTTGATGAACAGAGTTGCCGTGAAAGTCGAGCAGGGCTCTTCCAGAAGCAGTGTAGATGTACGGCCCTTCCGCTCGCACAATTTCATCGAGACAAGGTGTCGATAAGATCTGGTGATAGTAAAGACGAGAATCTTGCTCTACTGTCCGGTTGGTTGACTGGGACGCATCCCATTGACCTCGCCCGGTGCTCAGATTTTGATCCCCCTCAGTTATTGGCAGCATCAGCTTGCTCCTCTTGTCAGAGTGCGTATGTTACCTTCATCTTGAGAGTCAGAGAGTTCGACACACAATCTTCATTGAACGGAGCTGGTCGTTATGGTCGTGCAAAGTTGTAGTCTTTTACACTTGGTCGTGATGCTCAGCACACTCTTGGGGTGTACAGCCAAGTTGCTTGGATACGAACCTGGTGATCGATCTCTGTTGAGTGCGCACAACTGCTACCCATATCACGGGATGTGGGCAGATCGGATCGATATCGCACTCGGTACTGGTTACCCTATTTCAATCGAGCAGGATCTGTGTTGGGTAGAAGCTGATAGCGAGTTTCATTCGGTCGTCGCACACAATGGTCCCTTTGATGGAACTGAACCCAGTCTGGAGAAATACTTCTTTGAGCGGGTTCGTGATGATGTTGAGTCTGCTCTCCAGCGTGCACAGAGTGATCCTAGTGAACGTCAGCACTGGCCGATGATTGTGCTTGATCTCGATGTGAAAGACGACACGTTAGAGCACGCTCAAGAGATTCACAAGGTATTGATCAAGTATGAGTCATGGTTAACATTTGCAACTCGTGTTGAGTCTATCGAGGATCGCCAAGCTTTGCATGTCGGGCCGGTGATGGTCTTGATCTCAGGCTCAGATCATCAGCAATACGTGTTTCATGATCAGATCGAAGTTGGGCAGCGAGTGATTGCTTTCGGGAGAGCAAAGATTCAACGTTCAGAGGAGATAGCGTATCATCAGCTTGCTCCAGAGCTTATGGTTTCAAAGCCAGCAGATAATTTTAGACGCTGGTGGAACAACTCATGGCATGCCGTTGAAGAGGGAGGGGCGCGTCGTGCAGGTTTGTGGGAAGCGCATGAACGTCAGCGTCTCGAATCTCTCGTAGAGCATGCTCATCGTCTGGGATACTTCATTCGTTTCTACACGATCAACGGGCACTCGAAGGCACAAGGTGCACTACTTGGTTCCGGCTCAGGGTATAACACGGGATCTCTTGATGCAGCTCGTGAGCGTTGGATTGCTCAGATCGAAGCGGGTGTTGATTTGATCGCGACAGACCAGTATGCCGAGTTTGATCTCGTGGGAGATCAGCACAATCCTTAAGCTACTTGCGGATCTCAATGCTGTCGAACAATCGTCCATCTTCGTCGATTGCTTGTAGTCTGAGATGCCCACCGACGATCTCCACATAGCAAATGTGGTGGGTGCTCACTTTCTTGCTCCCGAACCATGGATTGAATGGCGTAAAGTCCTCAAGACCTCCACCTCCGCCTCCGATCGTCATATATATGACGCCGTTGTGCTCAACCGCTTCGCCATCACGGATGGGGAATGTGCGTTCATAAACATGGACATGACCGTTAAAAACGATGTCAACACCGTACTTCTCGTAAAGCGGAACCATTTGACGAGGATTCATGTCTCCGAGGGTGGTTGGTCCGAGCCATGAGTTGCCGTGGTCATTCTCGTCAGAGCTGTATGGTGGTCGGTGATGCACGACGAACTTCCAGCGTGCGTCAGAGTTCGCAAGTAAATCCTCAAGCCATACATATTGCTCCGATCCTGGCCCCATCGGTTTTTCGGAGTCCAGCATGAAGTATTCTGCGTCGCCGTAACTGAAGCTGTAATAGTACTCAGGATCGGGGAGGTCCATGTACTCGTAGTAATGGCGCGCGTTTTTCTCGTGGTTGCCAAGTATCGGGAACATCGGTACCCGGTTGATCAGGGGGCGCATGTTGGGAAAGAAATGATGAGTCCAGTGAGATTTGTTCGTCCCAGTTGTCACGAGATCACCCGCAATTGACACAAAGTTAGGGCGATGTGACCACGCGATATCGGCGACCTTTGCGACGACCTCAGGGTTCGCTTGGGTGTCGCCGATCATGACGAATGTGAATGCTTTTCCACGCTCTACGGCTGTCTGGAAAGACCAAGGGGCGGTCTTCGTCATCGACCCATCAGATCCCTCAGCGATCACCTCGTAGTAGTAGGGCTCCCCTGGGTTCAGGCCATCGAGGCGCAGGGTGTGAATTCCGTCGTTCTCTGAAGAATGGACTTCTTTCACTTCGCCTTCCGCGGGACGGTATCGAACTGTAATCGAAGCAGGGAGCGGTACTTCGCAGACGATCGAAACATCGCTTTGGGTTGCATAGCAGAGGAACGGTTCAACAACCCACTTGAGCTCTTGGTTTGATTCAGGGGTTAGTTCGGAGATCATTTTGTTTTTCTCGAACTCAAGCTTGATCTGTTCTGCTGACATCGCGGTATCGAAGAGATACGCGTTCCTGATGCGTCCGTTCAAAGTATGGAGTTCATTTGAGTCTACATAGGCACCGATCGCGAATGGAGTATCGGTTTCGTAGAGCACGTCACCGTACTGCGTGTTTGTCTCGGCTTCAAGTCGTCCATTGACAAACAGCTTCGCAGAAGTCCCGTCGAACGTACCCGTGACCATATACCAGTTGCTCGGAATAAGCTGGGAATGTGCATTCAGATAGGTGATAGAACCATCTCCGTCGTCTGCACCGGTCGTTGAGATACCGAAAGTGAATGAGTCATTGTCGTACCCGAGCACCCACCCCTTCTCACGATCTCCGTTATCGCTGACTGCAGAGACGATCCCTCCCCATCGTGTTGTCTCATCGATCCGCACCCAAGCAGAAACAGTCAGCGCATCTGTGGGAAGACTTCGATACTGCTTGAGTGAATCCGCGATCTCGATGTATGCTCCCGTTCCATCGAGCCCCGCGCCGAGTAGTTGAAGAGATTCTCCAAGAGGGTCAGTCGCGATTGATGCGTTCCCTCGAATCGAAGCGGGTGAACCTATCGCGGGTATGACCTTTCGGCTGTCGACATGGTCACGATCAAACTCATATCCCATGATGACATGGTCTTTATCGCTCGAATGAGAGGGGTGTGCGATAGCCGGTTTTACAGGGAGAGTAAGGGCAATCAGTAGGGTGTTGACATATGCCGCATTCATGTTCTTGTCTCGTTAAGAAGCCTAGTGGGATTAGGCGGTTTCCTGGTGTTTCGCTCCGTCGCAATGTCGTCGAAAACTTGGCGAGCAGATTTTCAGACCATCTTTGATATGTGCATATGGTGCCAGAAAACACAGTGAAAATCGATCTTATTGAACTGCTGATTGATCCGCGAGGGCCTTAACCTGTGCGGCGGTATGTCAATGGAATGTGAAGAATCGGCGTCAGATTGAAGTCAGCGGTGGTCGGTTTGTTTTTGCAGTTAGAGTTGTAAGAGTTGGAAAGTAAACGCGTAGTCAAATGTGCGCTAATCCAGTTTCGGGTGATGTCTATCGTCATGAATTTCACAAAATCACGTGTATGCTCTGCGCAACAAATGCGTCGGTATGTGCACACGGCACGGTGCGCCGATTCATGAACCAACTGGAGACTGGAGATCACATATGGCTATCAAGACGAATCAAGCGGTGCTGCTTGCGCTTCTCGGCGCGGCTGCAGGTTCCGCTGTCGCTGGCGACCCGCTGGTGACGCTGTTTTCGGAAGACTTCGAGTCCTTCCCACTCACAGTGAACCAGGAAGAGGGTGTGCAGGTTGGTACCCCCGCCTGTTACCTCGAAGCATTCCTCGGTGACGGTGTCATCTGTGGCGATCCGAACATCAACACCGAATGTGGTGAGCCACCTGTTCCTGCAATGATCGAGTGTGGTGACTTCATGAACGTCGCATTCGACGGCGAATGGAGCTACAACGGATGGAATCAGCTGTACGGGTATGACTGGGACGGCGCTGGTGGGACCAACCCCGCTCAGCCTGGTGTGGGTTGTGCAGAGTGGCAGGGTTGGACTGTCGCAGACAAGGACTTCTGGCTCTCAGCAGACCAGCAGCTCCGTGAGGAGTTCACCAAAGCCGAAGGGCGAATCCTTGTCGCTGACCCCGACGAATGGGATGATTACGACCCGTTCGGGATTGACCCAGACTCTACCGGTGTGTTCAACACGCTCTTCACATCCCCAGCGATCAGCATCGATGGTGTGACAGAGAACACAGTTATCGTCCGATTCGATTCAAGCTGGCGCCCAGAAGACACTCAGAAGGCAGCACTGAACGTCTCGTTCGACGGCGGTGCCTTCACGCAGGTACTTCTGTTCGAGTCGGACTCGAGTTCGCCAGACTTTAAGCCGGACTCAACAAATGAGTCCGTTGAGGTCATGATTAACAATCCTATGGGTGCAACGAGCATGCAGATTCAGTTCGAAATGTTCGATGCTACCAATGATTGGTGGTGGGCTGTGGACAATATCCAGGTTGCAGGCCAGGGTGGTGATCCAATCGAGCCGCCAAGCCCGTTCGATCTGAGCATCGACATGTTCAACGACACCACAGTCGTACCCATGAGCTGGACTCAGTCGCTCAACGCGATCGAGTACGAGATTGTCATCGCAAACGATGCGGACTTCAATGACGTTGTTGTTTCCCAAGTGACGACCGATCTCACGTACGCAACAGATTCGGGTGATCTGAATGCAGGTGCATACTACGTCAAGGTCATTGCACGCAACGATCTCGGTGAAACCGAGAACGTTACTCGTATCGGTGTTGACAACAACTGCTTCGCGGATCTGTCGCCCGATGGCAACCTCAACTTCTTCGACGTTTCTGTCTTCCTCCAGCTCTTCAACTCGCAGGGCTGATTGGATTGCAGAGTACAAGCGTGAACACGAACTGAAAATCACATCTATTCCGGTCCCGAATGGTTGATCGGATAAGGAGATAGAAACATGAACCGTAATCAAGCAAAGATCCTGAGCGGTCTGATCGCGCTCTGCGGCATGAGTGTCGCAGCAAACGCTCAGTCGCAGCAGGTGCTCTTCTTTGAGAACTTTGACAGTGTCGCACTCGGCCCGAACGTTGAAGAGGGTATCGAAACAGGCGCAGGTGGCCCCATGGACGCAGTCTGGTCCGCTACTTTTCCCACCGGTTGGGCAGTTGATTTCAATCTGCCCGGTGTCGGTGTCCTTGAGTGGCAGGGTTGGAATCTCGCCGACGGGCGTTGGTGGGCATTCACCTGTGGTGACCAGCAGCGCACCGATTTCGTTGAGCCGGATGAAAACGGATTGGGACGCGGAGCCATTGCGATCGCTGACTCAGACGAGTGGGATGACTATGACGCGAATGGTCTTGATCCCTCTGGCGAAGGTGATATGAACACCATGTTGACCACGCCGATCATCGATATGAGCAATGTCACTCCCGGAACGCTCAATCTTTCCTTCTTCTCCTCATGGCGCGATGAGTCGGATCAGACCGCGATGATTGAGGTTCGCTATGACGGCGGTGCGTGGGAGCAGGTGCTTCTGTGGACGAGCGATGACCAAGATCCCAACTTCCATGACGACGCTCCGAACGAGATCGTCAACGTTGCGATCAATAACCCCGCTGCGAGCACGATGGAAGTTCGCTTCTCGTACCTGAACGCTGCAAACAACTGGTGGTGGGCAGTAGACTCCATTCAGGTCAGCGGCGAACTCAATGCGTCTGCATCGAACGCGCCGGGGTACAGCTTCATCAGTGCAGATACCTTCAACGAAACCGGTCGTCCAGTGATTAACCTCGGCGAAGCAGTTGGTGCTGACGATTACACTGTGATCCTCGCAAAGGATGCAGAGTTTAGCGACATTCGTCAGTCGAGTACTGCTGATGCATCAGGGGATTACATGATTCCTGGCATTCCTAATGGCATTTACTGGGTGAAGGCAGTTGCAAACAACGGAGCCGGATCGCGTGACTCAGAGAACGCGCTTCGCATCGTCGTTGACAATCCGGTCACCGTTGATTTCAACGGTGACGGCGAACTCAACTTCTTCGATGTCTCGATCTTCCTTCAGGGATTCAACGCGGGCTGCCCGTAACTGAACTTTGAATATCTCTTCCCCTCATCGAGAAATCGGTGAGGGGACCTTTAGCGTTCTCTTTCCTCCACACCACACGTATTCCGGAGCAAGAACATGAACACCAAGGACTGTCGTCGTTCATGCATTGTCAACAGAGCGTTCACGCTCATCGAACTACTCGTTGTCATCGCGATCATCGCGTTGCTCACCGGGATTCTCCTTCCCTCCCTTGGGAAGGCGCGTGACGCAGCGTTGACGCTCAAATGCAAGGTCAATATGCGTTCGATCGACTTTGCTATGAACCTATACCGTGAAGACAATCGCGGATGGGGAAATGAGGAGAAGAACTACGGAGCAAGGTTCGATCTGAATGGTGTGCGATTTGAGAATGACGATCAGTATGCATACTGGGGTGTGTTCTATGACGACTATATTCAGGATGCGTTAGAAGTGTGGGAGGATCCAAAGTTTCAGCTCATGGACCCATACCCATATTGGGGCACTGATCTTGATTTCATCTACGAGACCCAGCGATACCAGTCCTACGGATTGAACGGGCTTCGATCTGGTACAAATGATCAGAGTGATCCAGTCTCTAGATACGGGCTATGGCGCAACGCAACCAAGATGGTTGAGGGGCGTGGCGGTATCCTCGTTCCATCTTCTGTCTCATACCTCCGCCCACTATCTCAACTCCGTAGACCAAATGACATGATCGTGTTCCAGGATGCATTCGAGCATCAGATGGAAACGGGAAATGATGCGCTCGATGGTCTGACACAGTATGACAACAACTACGGTGGGCTCGAAGATTTCTGGGAAGATGCCTACTTCCGTCATAACGATAGCTGTCATGCGATGTTTGCAGATGGTCACATCGGTGTATTCAGCCGTAAAGAAGTTACCGATGATGGGAATCCCAAGCTCCGTTATTACTACTCAGGCGATCCAGAAGATCAGAAGAGGCTAACGGACCCAAACTACAACCCATGATCACTGCGATGAGCTCGCGAGTCCGTCATATACGCTACATCACGGAGTTAGGTACACATGGATAAGTCACAGGGCATCAAGGCAGCTGTAGCAGGTGTTGTCCTGCTCTTTGCTGGTATTCTCATCATTAGGTCAGTTACGTCTTCCAATGGTCTCACCAAGGGAGACATGCAGAGCGCTCTTCTCGAGATGCCCGTCGAGGATTTGATATCGATGCGTCAAGCACTCGCTGCTCAAGTTGCAGAAGCCAATCGGACGCGTAAGGGAGATAAATCCGAAATGCTTCTCGGGTTTGAGAGAACCCTTGCAGACTATGACACCATCCTTGAGCAGCGGGGAGTAAGCGTGGATGACCTTGGAACTCCATCAATCGCAGAAGTACCTTCGCGAAAGGGTGAAGAGCCATAAATGAGTCCCGATTGCGCTTGAATCATACTCAAATACACATAAGGCATATCACTCATGTTTACTCGTTCTCTTGCAACCTGCGTCATCGTGTGTTCAACACAGACACATGCCCAGGAAATTCGTGTTGGTCCAGTCCTTCAAGATGCATCTCCTGATCGCATGTGGGTGATGTGGGAAACGACGGGGGCGACTCCAAGCACAGTTGAATACGGACTTACTCCATCGCTCGGGATGAGTGCGATTGGTTCGTCAGCTGCGAGTCAGGGGAGTGCACGCATCCATCACACGATGCTTTCAAACTTGCAGCCAGACACGGTGTACTACTACCGGGTAGGTTCAAGAAGCGTCCAGAGCAGTGTCCTGAGCTTTCGCACACCTGCTGAGATCAGTGCAGAGGACTCCTTCCGTTTTGCTGCACTTTCAGATACGCAGGGCGGACCGATCTCGGATATGCATACCCGAACGATCAACGATGGGATCATCGCCTTCGTTGAACAAGAGTTTGGGCCGGTATTGCATGATGAGCTCGATTTCGTCATTCAGCCGGGTGATCTTGTTTCGACTGGATCCAACTACGACCAGTGGAAAGACCAGTACTTTGACGAGACGCAAAATCTCTATCAGCACGTTCCAATCTATCCGGTTCCCGGGAACCATGAGCAGGACGCCCATTGGTTCTTCGATTACTTCAAGCTCCCTGAGAATGGCACACCCGGGTATGAAGAACACTGGTGGTACAAGGATCACGGCAACATTCGACTCATCGGTCTAGATAGTAACAGCAACTATCGGATCCAAGCTCAGCTCGATTGGCTCGATGGTGTGCTCGATGATGCAGCGACAAATGATGACATCGACTTTGTCTTTGCTCAGTTGCACCACCCTCATCTCTCAGGAATCTGGACACCAGGGAACACCGCGTACACAGGACTCGTGGTTGAGCGCATGGAAGCCTTCTCTTCTGCAACCGGAAAACCATCGATTCATTTCTTTGGTCATACGCACGCCTACGAGCGAGGCCAGAGTAAGGATCACAATCACATGTGGGTGAATGTGGCTGCGGGTGAAGGTGGAATCGATTACTGGGATCAGTCTGACATCGATTACGACGAGTTCCAACGAGTTTTCCCTGAGTGGGGCTTTGTAGTCATGGAAGTCGAAGCTGGGGATGATCCCCAGTTCCGCTTAAGGCGAGTTAATCGGGGTAACAACTATTTTGAGCGAGATAATGAGGTGATGGATGACATCACCATTAAGCGATACAACGACGCGCCAGAAACTCCAGCAACGCAGATTCCTATCGATGGGAGTGTTGAAGTCAACCCAGATCTGGTTCAGCTTCAAGCAACCGCCTTCAGCGATCCAGACGGTGGATTTCACCTCGAAAGTGAGTTTCAGCTCACGACGATACAGGGTGATTACACAGATCCTGCAGGAACTGAGTGGATCCGCTTTGAAAACTGGTTTATGGATAAAGGCGCTGTTGGTGGCGAGTCAGGTTCGTACTCTATCAATACGGTCGAAGACTCGGACATCACAAGGGTAAATGTCGAACTCCTTGACGGAAACACGACGTATTACTGGCGGGTCCGTTACCGAGACTCTGGGCTCGGCTGGAGTGAGTGGTCCAATGAGTCATCATTCACGACTGGTGCAGCACCGGAGGGCGCATGTTGCTTCTTGAGTGGTGTTTGCTTGCAACTCCGTGAGAACGTGTGTATCGCTGAGGGCGGGCAATGGCTGGGACTGAATAGTGATTGCGAGAACTGTCCTGAGATCCTAGTTGCATTCTCCGAGAACTTCGATTCAGTACCGCTTGGCCCCAGTGTAGACGAGGCCAGTGGAGGAGAGCAGGTTTGGACGAGTGAGGCGCCGGGTGGGTGGGCCGTCGATCGTTCGGGGGTTCCCAACGGTGGTGTCACGGAATGGCGTGGGTGGGGATTCGCAGATCCAGAGTGGTGGTCGGAAGTCGCAGGTGATCAGGGGCGATCAGGATTCATTCAAGCATCAGGCGCGACCGCAATCGCGGATCCTGATGAGTGGGATGACGCATCGCACGATGCTGGCACCTACAACTCCTGGCTTGAGTCACCTGTGATTGATGTTTCTATGTTGGATCACTCCAGCGCGAAACTGGCATTCAGTTCATCCTGGAGACCAGAGGGCGATCAGCGTGCCATCATCACGGTAACCTTCGATCAAGGTTCAGAAATGATCATTGCCGATTGGCAATCTCAGCAGGGGCCAAGCTTTAAGCCTGACGCAATAAACGAGATGGTTGTGCTTGATCTCCCAATGCCTGAAAACGCGGAGACTCTCGAGGTCCGATTCGGGTTACTCGACGCTGGTAACAACTGGTGGTGGGCAATCGACAATGTCGTCGTTGTAGGCGAAGCAGTCGGTGATCGGATTACGATCCTGCAAGAAGGTTTCGACGCACTCCCACTCGGACCGAGTATTGATGAAACGCCTGCGGTTGGTGTCTGGACAGATGTGCCACCTGAGGGTTGGGACATTGATAACTCAGGGGTACCCAGCATTGGAGTTGCTGGACAGGGAGTTACAGAATGGGAGGGGTGGGCGTTCGCTGATCATGCATGGTGGACAGAAATCGCAGGTGATCAACGTCGAAGCGAGTTCGCGTCCGCGATCGGCACCATCGCAATTGCAGATCCAGATGAATGGGATGACTTAGGTGATCCAGAAGCATTAGGGCTATACAACACGGTAATGCGGACAGGGCAGATTGATGTTGCATCCGCGCGAGCGGGCACCGTGCGTCTCAGCTTTGACTCAAGCTGGCGTCCAGAGGACTTACAACGGGTTGAGGTTCGAGTTTCGTTTGATAATGGCCCGCAGACTACTTTGCTCGATTGGCGCAGCGAGTCTGGTGGTCAGTTTCACCCAGACGCAACGAACGAAAGAGTTGCGATCGATGTCTTGAATCCACCTGGCGCTTCGGGTATGGACCTTGAGTTTGGTATGTACGACGCTGCGAACGATTGGTGGTGGGCGATTGACAACATCCTCATTACTGCGAGATGTGCTGCGGAGTTTGGGGGCGATACTAGCACGCTCGATTTCTTCGATGTGTCAGAGTTTCTGATTGCCTATCAAAGTCAATCGGCCAGAGCAGATCTCAACATGGATCAAGCATTCAACTTCTTCGATGTCCAGATTTTTCTTCAAGCGTTCCTTAACGGATGCAACTGAACTTACTCCACAGAACGATAAGGGATTAGCTGATGCGAATCATCGTCTTTGCATTCATCGCGTTCATGGCATGTGGTGCGTTCGCATCAGAAATGCGTGAGTCACCCATCCGTACCGTTATTATCATTGGTGTTGATGGGCTAAGCCCACGTGGCGTCGATGAAGGTATCACGCCTCATCTAAATCGTCTCATCGGACAAGGGGCGTACTCGTTCCATGCTCGAGGCGTCTTCCCAACTTCCTCTTCACCGAACTGGGCATCGATGATCATGGGAGCTGGGCCCGAGCAACACGGGATTACCTCGAATGATTGGCGACTCTGGAGCCGAGCAATCATGCCTTCCAAGGAAGGATCGGAAGGGAGATTCCCAAGCGTGTTCTCTGAGGTCCGCCGGTTTCGCCCTGACGCTCGAATTTCAGTCGTCTATGACTGGAGCGGGTTTGGAAATCTCTTCGATCACGATGTCGTCGATGTAGCTGCCGACACCGAAGGCCCTGAGGAGACGATGCACCGTGCGGTTGAGGAGTTCAAGTACAACCGCCCTGATCTGCTCTTCGTTCACATTGATCACGTCGATGGAGCAGGGCACGGCAATGGCTGGCATACTCCCGAGTATTTCGACGCTGTCAAACGTGCGGATGATCGGATTGGTGAGATGATCGATGCAATCGATGACGAGAATGCATGGGGTTCAACGGTCTTGATCATTACTTCTGATCACGGCGGTGTAGGCAAATCTCACGGCGGTGAGAGTATGGCGGAACTCGAGATTCCATGGATCATCGCGGGCGCAGGTATCGCGAACAGCCGTGAAATTACGCGAGATATCAATACATACGATACCGCATGCACCGCTGCGTTCTTGTTAGGGGTGCCAATGCACTCATCATGGGTTGGTAAGCCGATCTCAGAATCTTTTAGAAGCGCTGCAAACGGCGGATGGATTGACAGTCAGTATCTTCCAGCGCCACGTATTACTCCTCCCGGAGCATTGATTGCTGCGGACGAGCTTGTGGTTACTCTCGATTCCGAGATGCCCGCAGCGGATATCACATACACAACCGATGGATCGGAGCCAACAAAGCAATCCAAGGTCTACGCCGGGCCGTTCATTATCGAAGAGACCACAACAATCCGAGCCAAGGCTTTCATGCGAGGACGAGAGAGCAGAGTGACAACTGATACGTACAGACTTCTCCGCTCTGATTCACCAAAGCCAGTCAAGTTCGAGTATTTCGAAGCACTTGATGGAGAGCCCAGATGGGAGCAGCTTCCAAACTTCCGGGCTCTGAAACCTGTGACGACTGGAGAATGCCCAGAAGTGGGGCTTGCGACTCTAAATGTCCGCGAAGATCAGTATGCGATCCGGTTCACAACTCAGCTCAAGATTGATGTTGATGGAACATACATGCTGCATCTGAAATCTGATGATGGGTCGCGGCTCAAGATCGGGAGACGAACGCTAATCGATAACGATGGTTCACACGGACCAATTGAGGAATCTGGAACCATCGATCTCAAGCCTGGTCTTCACACCATCATCGTCGAGTATTTTGAGGATCATGGCGGCGAGTCGCTCGAGTTGGCGATTACTGGGCCTGACAAGATTCGTCTTCCATTGACTGCAGATCACTTCGTCGCAGTTGAGTGAATGAGCGGGGTCAAAGAATGATCACAAACACGATCGATTCAATATTTACACGTTCGGAACGTGAGCGGTGCCATGGAGCATTCCCTGCAGGGTCGAATGGTGAGTTCAACTTTCCGCCCGAGTTAGCGATCGTTGTAGAACGCGGCGAAGGAGCATACCTCTGGGATACCGACGGCAATCAATACCTGGATATGTCGATGGGGTGGGGTTCAGTTCTCGTTGGGCATGCGAATCCAGATGTGATCAAAGCCGCAGCAGCCCAAGCGAGTCTTGGCTCAAACTTTTCATGCGTCAATCGGCGATCACTCGAACTGGCAGAGCGAATCATCGAGATCAGCCCCGCATGCGATCGAGTTCGTTTCTGCGCATCAGGCACGGAAGCGACGCACTACTGCGGACGTATCGCCCGTGCATCGACGAAGAGATCAAAGATTCTCAAGTTCGAGGGGGCGTATCATGGTGCGAATGACCTTGGGGTTACGAGTTTATTTCCGGATCAACTTCAGACATTTCCTACGTCAGAGCGATCATGCCACGGCGTCACTCAGAACGCTGCAGACGAGATTCTGGTTGTCCCGTTTAATGACCTTGAGCAGGCAGCTGCGGTAATCAGCGAGTATCGAGACGAGCTCGCTGCTGTGATTGTGGAACCCTTTCATCGGTGTATAGCTCCGCTTGAGGGATTCCTTGCTGGATTGCGGAAGCTCTGTGATTACCACGGTGTACTACTGATATTTGACGAAGTCGTAACCGGCTTCCGTTTTGCCTTCGGCGGAGCGCAGCAGTACTACGGGGTCGTCCCAGATCTAGTCGCATACGGCAAAGCCCTCGGCGGTGGGTACCCGATCGGCATGTTCGGTGGTAAGCAGGATCTGATGGAGATTGTTGAAGAACACCGGATGAACAGAGAACCGTATGTGTGGACCGCCTCGACCCTTGGTGGGAATCCCGTATCGTGTGCAGCAGCATGGGCGGCACTGGATTATCTAGAACGACCGGGTACGTACCAGAAGCTACACGAAGTAGGTGCGTATCTCCGGGAAGGGATGAGAAATGCCCTGAAGGAGACAAATACCGTTGGTCAGATCATCGGTGATGGTCCACTTGCGCAGTTCATCTTCTCGCAAGATCCTGTTGTTGATTATCGCTCAACCAGAGCAGGCGATCGAGTGAAAGCCCGCTGTGTCCTACTCGAACTACTCCGTCAGGGAATCTTCTTGAATCCGATGGGTACGAAGCTCTATCTGAGTACAGAACACTCATCAGCAGAGTGCGATCAGTTTGTTGAGGCATTCCGAAACGCAATCAGCCGCGTAGGTTCCTAGACGTTTGTTTTAGCTTGAGATCTCTGTTTAGAGTCAGTTAAGTACGCACATGAATCATACGTTTCAGGTCTTGGTTTGATACGCTTACTCAAACCGGACTGCACACAATTCCACCCAGAGTCAACCAATGGGTAGCGAGTTGATTGAGGAACTCACGTGACTCCGATCCTAAAAACCGAACAACTTGGAATGACATACGCTGGGCAGTTCGTCGCCTTGCAGGATGTTGATCTGAGTATCCAACCGGGCGAGCGAGTCGCGATCATTGGTCGATCGGGCGCGGGAAAGAGTACCCTGCTTCGTATCTGTAATCGTCTTCTTCATCCAACAGAGGGTGCACTTTATCTCGATGGCGAGAATGTCACAAACGCACAAGGAAAGAAGCTCAGATCAGTTCGCCGCCGTGTAGGCATGGTTTTTCAGCAGTTCAACCTCGTTTCGCGTCTGAGCGTGCTAGACAACGTGCTCGTCGGAACCCTCGCTCAACGCAAGGGGCTTTCTACGTTGCCCACGCTTTGGCGTCAGTTCTCAAAGGATGAACAATCTTGGGCGATGGAGTGCTTGCGTGAAGTTGAAATTGAGCACCTCGCGAGTAAGCGTGCCACTGAGCTTTCGGGTGGTCAGCAACAACGTGTTGCGATTGCCAGGCTCTTGGCCCAAAGGGCTGATGTGATTCTTGCCGACGAGCCGATCGCTTCTCTCGATCCACGTAGCGCAGAGCAGGTAATGAACATCCTGCAACACATCAACGAGTCACATGGTGTTGCTGTGATGACGAATCTGCACCAGGTTGATGTCGCAACTCGTTTCGCACACCGGATTGTTGGACTGCGTCATGGGCGCATGGTCATGGATACCACTGCGGATCAACTGAATGACGAACTTCTAGAGCATCTGTACGGCGATCAACTGAGTGAAGCTCAGGAACTGATTCCGTCTGCATCGAACGCAAAGGGCTTGATTGAGCCACATGGGAGAGTAATGGATGAACACGTATCTCAAGCTGTGGTTTAAGCTTTTCGCGATAGGTCTATTCGGCGCTTTAAGTACAGGATGCTCAGACGCTGAATCGACACAAGCGGGGCAATCTCACGTTCATTCAGGTGATACTGCATCAGAAGATTCGATGCCAGATGGGCCTATCCGATTTGGGCTAATTCCTTCTGAGGGTGGAACTGACATTGTTGAACGATTCAAGCCAGTGATTTCTCAGCTTGAAAAGGAGCTTGGGCGACCTGTAGAAGCCTTCAGCGCGACGGAATACCTTGGAATCATCACCGCGATGAAGAACAAACAGGTTGACGTGGTTTACTTCGGTCCCAAAAGCTACGTTGAAGCCAATCGCATTGCTGGTGCGGTTGCCGTGGCCAAGGAGCTCAACCTTGAGGGACTGGCGGGATACTACGGGATCATCGTAACCCACAAAGAATCAGGGATTACTTCGCTTGAAGAAGCCAAGGGGAAGCGCTTCGGATTCACAACACCAAACTCAACCTCGGGTTTCCTGGTTCCATCAATCGGGATCATGGAAGAAACTGGTATGAGCGCAGAGCAGTACTTTGGTGAGATCAAGTACACCGGAACCCACGGCAATGCGGTCCGCGCCGTGCTCGCGAGGGATTTAGAAGTTGCCGCGACAAACACCCTTGATCTCCGAGCGATGGAACAGTCCGGATTGGACTCTTCAAATCTTGTCGAACTTTGGCGTAGCCCAATGATCCCCGCTGGCGTGATCGCGGTCCGCGAAGATCTTCCCCAAGAGTTTCATCAACAGGTCGCAGATGCCCTCGTCGCGTTAAGTTCTGATGTTGATGCAATGGAACAAATGGCTCGTGGTGGTTTCGTCCATGCGACGGATGAGGAGTATGACATCATCCGGGTGCTCGAACAGCGTAAGGCTGAAATGGCTGAAGCGAATGACGGATAACACAACTACGATGCAGAAAGCCCCGAAGCCGATATGGCGCTTTGCGCTCCCTTTCCTCGTGCTGCTTCTGCTCTCAATCCTGTTCAACACATTGTTCGAAATGGATGTCGCTATCGGGCTTGCTCTCGCGGCGATGTTCGCAGGAGTATCGGCATTATTCACTGCGCCCAAGTTCGCAGCACCGTTGCTGATCCTCGCTGCACTCACTTGGTCTGCTCACAAGAGTCAGTTGAGTCCACTCACACTTCTCCAGAATCGTGATCGCGCAGGTGAGTACATCTTCGGTCGATCACTAAATGATGAGGAGCGTGAGCGTGTATTTGAGCAAGCAGAACGCACGACGAGGCTCAGCCTACGTTCTGATGCTGAACGGCAGGTTCTCGACGAGCTTAGCTTGAGCAGGATTGATACAAAACCCGACGGATTCGATCAAATGGTCGATCAGCAATTCAATCAGCTTCGTTCCGCATTAACTGATGAGGAATGGGAGCATCGAGTAAGGCGTACAGCGAAGCGAGCTGAGCATGAGCGTAAGGGAGGGTTCTTCCCGATTGAAACCAGCAAGGAGTCCGTTGAGCTCTACCTTGACGCAACTCTTGAGACTGTTGCAATAGCTGTTTGGGGCACGCTGATAGCGTTCGTCACTGCACTCCCTATCTCTCTGCTCGCATCACAACGATCACTTGAGATCATGAGCACAGGGAGCTCTGTTTGGCAGCGTTTGGGGCGTCGGCTCGGAACGTTTCTAACGCGGAGGGGCTTTGATGCTTGCCGGGGGTTTAATGAGTTTGTGCTTGCACTGATCTTCGTCGCAGTAATTGGACTCGGTCCATTTGCGGGCGTGCTCGCGTTAGCAGTACATACCTTTGGTGTGCTCGGCAAAGTCTTTGCTGATGCGCTCGACACCATCGGGAAGGGGGAGGTTGAGGGTGTGCTCGCAAGTGGCGCTCCGTCGGCTCATGTGATCTCTTTCGCGGTACTGCCTCAGGTGTTCCCTGTCGTTATCTCCCAGACACTACTGAGATTCGAGAGCAACGTGCGATCAGCTTCCGTGCTCGGGCTTGTGGGAGCAGGGGGAGTAGGATTTCTGATCGATGCGAAGCTCAAGTCCTATCAGTTCCAAGAAGTCGCGACGATCATGCTGATCATTATCATTCTTGTTTCACTGATCGATTTCGGATGCTCTTGGATCGTAAAGCGGTTCCTCTAGCGGGTGCCTAGATTTGAGGCGATGCCTTACGCGGGATGCCTCAGGGGCAACCAACCCCGAACAGTTCAAGAAATGCAGAAACATCAAAGAAGTTGAACTCATCGAATGGGGCTGCAAGATCAGCTTTTGTATCCATCGAGATGTATGCGCAGAGAAATGCAGATACATCGAAGAAATCGAAATCACCAAGTGGTGAGGCAAGGTCGGCAGGATTGCACCCTGAAATCTCGAATCTGAGTGAAGTTTCTAGCGAAGGGGTCCCCGGATCATCACTGACGATCACGATTTTTTCAACATACTCTCCGGGTTCTGGGTAATGATCAGCATTCAGCGTCAGTAGGTGATTTTGCAGTTGAGTGCCAGCCAACGACTCGAAATCTCCATATGGAATCTCCACGAATCCAGTGGTTGTAAAACTGTACTTCAAGGGAGAAATCCCCTCGCTCCCCCAGAGCGTGAGGTCTCCATCGTTTCCGACGCGGAGTAGGACAGTGCGGGCCTCATCAAAGCGGATAGGTCCTAGATCTTGAGTCTCACCGACCACGCGTATACGAGGCGCGACATCAAGGTCAAGATACACAGGTATGTGCCCATCCGGATCAGCGAGATCGGCAATCGCTTGAGCGATCTCCGTCCCAACCATCTGATTTCCCTCGACGCGCATGCTCTGGTTGTACCGCGTCCCATCGTTCCCCCAAGCTCGATGAGAGTGATTCGGGTCTTCAGTGGTTGAGAGATCCCAAGGTGTTGGGAACGCGCCGTCGTAGTTGAATCCCCGGTTATTCAGGAGTGATGGTGAGAGCAAAATTTGATCGAGACGATCATCCATACCGCCACCACCGGTTGGGTCTTGGGTATGGATATTGCGGAAACTGGAGTTGTTATTCCATGTACCCGGCGCGGAGATTGGATCCCACAGTACGCCAGTGTTCGGGATGATCCCGTTGAGTTCCTCATACGCGGGATCGGTCGAGTGTCTGATGTTCAGATCTGCACCAAGGATGATGTGACGATCCTCGGGGAGAGTCTCTATGTGTGATCGCACGATTTCGGATTCAACGAGTTTCCGCGCGAGATCGGATGAGGAGTACCCCGCTTTGTAGTGGAGGGGAAAGAACGAGAGCATTGAGGCTTCCTCGTCATATCCGATCGCACGCATGTCAAAGCGGACAACATTACGAGGCTGCTGTGGAGAACCTCCGCCCGCTGCGACGAGTTCGGCTTCTACGAACTGCAGTTTCGAGGTTCGATAGACCAGAGCGGTATGCAATCCGCCACCCGGGTTAGTGTAGATGGGGGCAGCTGCCCAGTCGCTAGGGGATCCTGGTGCTTGATTGAGTGCTTGGACGAACTGAAGTGTGGGCACACGCCCCGTCATCTCCTGTAAGCAGATGATGTCTGGGTCGAGTTGTTTGCCTTCCCAAGTGCCGTAGCACACCGTCCCGATCTGATCGGAACGAGTTCCGTCGTAGTACGTGATATTCCATGTCACTACGCGTATGCCGTCTGCTGCGACCAGCGTACCTGTGAACGCAAGAATAGTTGTGAGTGATGCGAGTGTGTTCTTCATGTTCATTGATCCTCAAAGAAGATCGCCCGAGCATCTTCACGCCCGGGCGACGATGGTTTGTTATGCATTCAGTTCAAGCAGCGTTTTACGGGCAACCCGCGTTGTACGCCTGAAGGAATGCGGAGACGTCGAAGAAGTTCAACATGCCGTCGTTGTTGTAATCAACACTCATGTCCATTGCGTTAAACGCCTGGAGGAATGCTGAGACATCAAAGAAGTTCAGTTCGCCGAATGGCGCTGCCAAATCGGCTCCACTACATGGGAGATCGGGGCAGTCATTCAGGTCAGGAACCACGACGCCAGTGACTGCACCAGGTGAAGCAGCGGTCAGGCCCATGGCATTGAAGATGTCAGTCTCCACGTTATTGCGTGCATCATCGAAGGACACGAATGAACCCGCCCAGTTGAATCCGCTGTCATTACTTGCACCATCGTACGAGCCCGGGAGCAGGTAGATGGAGAACGCCTCGATTGCCGGGTCACCGGTACCATCAAACGGCCAGACGATCCCGTCGTCGTCGTAGTTCACGATATCAACGAGCCCACCCGATGCATCACGGAGCGTTAGAATTTCATTACCCGTGTTGGGTGAGTTGGACAGGTTGTTCAGCGCGTTCGATTGAGGTAGGCGATCGAGATTGACCGAACCCCAGCCACGCAGTGGGATCACCTGGTACCCGCAACCCCATGCGTCGTAGAAGGCCTGCTGAGCGTCTGCGACGGTTGCAAACTCAAAGAAGATACCCCCATCAACGGAGTCTCGCTGGAAGAGAACTGCGGCCTCATTCGGTTGCAGGACCGTCCCTGATGGCACAACATCGGTGTACCCGTCTTCGTCACGAAGGTACCAACCCGAGATATCAACCGGGCTTGCGGAAACATTCAGAATCTCGACGAACTCATTGGGAAGGAACACATCCTGATCAGGTTCGCCATTCGGACCTGTCCCGAATGGGCGGCGTTCTGGGTTCGTAACGGAATGGATCTCCGTGATGATAACTTCGCGATCGATCGGCTGAGGATCGTTCAGGTCAACAACACCTGGCGAGCCGGATGCACGCACGGAGTTACTGAGCACGCCCGAACCATTCGAGCTGAACGCGCTTGCGATGCCATCGATCGACAGTCGCCAGCTCTGAGCGGAGTTATTGCTCTGCGCATCGAGCGCGGAGCCAATGAGGTAGATTGAAGATGTGCCGTCATCGACAGGCCAGTCAGTACCAAGCGACTGATCAGAGATGTAGTCGACAATGTCCGAAGGTACGCCGTTGGTGTCGGTTAGCGCGAGGATCTCGTCGCCCGGAACGGAAGTGTTCCCGCGAGAACCGAAACCGATAACCGGGATGACTTGTGTGCTCGCGGGGACATTCCACGCGGCACGGAACTCCGCAGCTGGATCAACGCCAAAGTACTGGTCGTTCGGATCCTGGTTGAGCACGGAGTAATCATTGATTAAGATCGCGACTTCTCCGGGTTGCAGGATGATGCCTGAGCCGATAGGGTCGGATTGCCCATCCTCAAGATCGCCGACTGCCCAGTTGGAGATATCAACAGGCATATCCGAAACGTTCATGATCTCGACCCATTCCGATTCAAACTCATCGGTAGGTGGGTTGTACATGATTTCGGTGATGATGACATCGCCCGCTGCCTGACAGACATCGAGCACGCCGTCGCCGTCAAGGTCAAGGTTGGGATTGTCAGCGATCTCACACGAGTCGAGTAACCCGTTGCCGTTACAGTCACGTGTTGCTGGGTCATCGATGATATCGCAATCATCAGGGATGCCGTTACCGTCACAGTCTGGCTCGCACTCGTCAGGGATATCGTTGTTGTTGCAATCGAGCGAGAACCCGGTGCAGATATCGATGATGTCGTCAACGCCGTTGCTGTTGCAGTCCATTACGACAGGTACGGTTTCGACATACCCGGGCGATCCCCAGTTTGTGCCAAAGCTCCCGTCCTGCTCTTCGTACATGATAACAGCACCGGGGACGAGATCGGGTACGACGTTGAAGTTCTCGTCCACGATCACACGGTTCGTCGTGTATCCTTCCGCGGTCAGGTCCGCGCGGACCCACGAGCATCCCTCGTCGTTGTCAATCGCGTTGAGGAACTGTGGACGGAGTTGGATCGAGCTCCCTTGTGGGTTGTCGAGTGGCCATGGGTCGATGTCGTCGTAGTTTACTTCATCTTGCAGCACATCATCGCTGGTGAAAAGCTGAAGTATTTCATTGGTAGAGCTTGGTCCGTTCGCGAGTGTCTCGAACTGATCAAGGATGACGACTGGGATTGTTCCGCCAGGGAGCCAAGGGCTTGGTTCCCACGCAGCAGCAAAGATCTCAGGGGTATTCACCTCACCGGGGATATCGTTGCTGGTATCGCCGTCGTTACCACCAATGACGATTGCTCCGCCCGCGGGGAGAATGGTGCCCGAGGGGAATGGATCGGTTGTCCCGTCGTCGACGATGTACCACCCTGAGATGTCGATATCTGCGCCTGTCGTGTTGTAGAGTTCGACGTATTCCTGGAATCGTTCGTTGAGACCCGAACCCTGATTGGTTGCGTAGTAGATTTCGGTGATGATGACCTCACCGGCCTGCTGCGCAACTGCCTGCCCAGCGATCGATGCAATTAGACCTGCACCGATCGCGTACTTCATTGATGACATGATGCTCTCCTCTAGATGCGAAAATCACCCGCACACGCGGGTGATCTGTTGGACTGATCAGTTGTACTTGAACTTCTGGAAGATATTGCGTCCGATACGGGTGTTCTCAACGGTGATACCACCAGCGCTTTCCAGCGCTTGCCCAACACTTGTCCATCCGTACTTTTGTGCAACTGCCCCCGCGTTTGGGCCATTGAACGTTCCAGTGGTAAACCCTGTGTGGCGAGAATCCAAGTATGCGCGAACAAGATCAGGACCCCTTCGAGCAAAGCTCGAGTGCCCATCTACATATGCGATGTTGACTCCGTCTTCACCATGGTTGTTGTGTCGTTCCGGCCAGTTGTTGACCGCCCATTCAGGGATCGAGTTATCGAATGAGTTTGATGAACTCCGATGATCCTGGTCAGAATCGAGCATGATCAGCATTCGCGATGGACGATCAACGGTCTTTGTTGTTTTTAAGATTGAGCGATACGGATCGCTATAGGCGCCGGGGTCGTTATCGCTTCCATAGAAACCCGCGTCTCCTGGGCGAAATCCACGCTGACGATTCCGATTGGCATTAAACCCAAGGTTGCGATCGTACCATCCGTCTGGGTAGACCACGGGCTGGCTTCCACCCGCGCCGGTTGCATCACTGCTCTGCAAGAACCCCGAGTACCAAGCAAAGACTTCGTAGCTATGCCCGTTCTTGAGTTCTCGTCCATTCGCAGCACCGACATCATCGCCAAAGACTTCTGCGGACTCAGCAGAGCGTGTGAGACCAAGCGGAACATCGCGTCCGTGATAGTTGTCAGGGTCATCCGCCGTGAGTGTGATCCGAGGAAGTACCTCGTTCTGTGTACCCGGGCAGTTCGCGACCTCGGTGTTACTGATGTAGTTCGGGTAGAGGTATGCAAGGTCATCATCGCCGCCACCTGTTGTCGGGATGTACACGCCCTTGCGTGAATCGAGCGAGTAGGTATTGACCGCGATAGAGAGCTGGCGTGTATTGCTCAAGCATGCTAGACGCTTTGCTGCATCACGGGCTTTGCTCAGGGAAGGGATGAGAATACCGATGAGGAGCGCGATGATTGCGATCACCACAAGCAACTCAATGAGTGTAAAACCTGTCGGTTTGTGCTCACGGATTGTTCGCGAAAATGACGGACTGAAAGAGCGATCCATGCCGAACTCCTGATCAATATGCAACTCAGTCAATACACTCCAGAACGGAGTGGCTGAATAAACGTCAAGCCCTCTCTTGAATACAAATCTAAGACCAGAGTTCACAAGAGACGAATGTGTTTGTGTTAACTCTGCGCTATGCGTACAGCGTCAAGATCCTGTTATGGCCCATGCGTTGCAAGCTCGTCTAGCAACGAGCCGTGTCAACATCGAGTCGTGAAGGTAACGTTAATCCCCGAGTCGTTGCGCACGCGCCAACAGGATAATCCCTAAAATAGTTACTCAAGATCAGGCGCTGGTGTTTTGTGCGCAAGGAGTTCTCCTTAAATGAATGGCTTCACCCGACGAGGTTTTCTGTCTTCCTCTGCCTTTGCTGCTGGTGTCGCAGCACTGTCACTTGTTGAGACACCGGAATCGCGAGGAGCGAACTCACAATCTGTATCATTCACACCATCTGATGCAGATAAGCTCGATGATTCCTTCGGCCGAGTGCGAAGAGTAATCTTTGCTGTTACCGATGGGATGAGCATGGGCACTCTCACGCTCGCCGATCTGTACTCAAAGAGTGTTCTGGGACGAGATACCTATTGGCCCAGACTCATGATGATGCCCGGCGTTCGCAACGGGCTCTGTACCACGCATTCCGCAGATTCGCTTGTCACAGACTCTGCCGCTGCTTCTACGACTTGGTCATCAGGGGTCAAGACGTACAACAAATCGATCGGTTACAGCCTTGATGAGCAACCACTCAAGCCAATCCTGCTCCGTGCACGCGATGCAGGGTACCGAACCGGTCTTGTGTCTACTGCATCTATTACCGATGCGACACCTGCAGGGTTTATCGCGAATGTGCCTCAGCGCAAGATGCAACAAGAGATCGCAAAGCAGGTTGTGGATCGAGCTCCCAACATCGTTCTTGGTGGTGGGGGGCGGTACTTCAACGAAGTGACGACGCGCGAGTTTGATGGGCGTTTCATCACGAACCCACGCTCTATACAAGATCAACGCCAAACCCGATCACTCCTCGGCATTTTTGCGCATGACCACATCCCATACATACTCGATCGCACAAAGGAAGACGCGGATCTGGAAGTAATGACCCGAAAAGCGATCGATCAACTCGATTATCTGCAGGGAGGATTCCTGTTACAGGTCGAAGCTGCCCGTGTAGACCACGCAGCCCACAACAATGACGCGGTTTCCATGATACTTGAGCAGATCGAGTTCGATGACACACTTCGGTATCTCGCGAAGTACACGATGGATCGCGAAGACACGCTTCTTGTCGTCACGACCGATCACGGGAATGCGAACCCCGCCCTGACCGTCTACAACGATCACGCAAAGCGTGGTTTGATGAGTCTCTCGAACGCGAAGCGATCGTTTGACTGGATCTTTAGCGAGTTACGAGAACGAGATCCGAACTTGGAGACGCCCCGAATTCAACGGGAGATCATCCATTTTGCGACAGGTGTGCCTCTCAAAACCTCAGATCTTGATTACCTGAATGCAAAGAAGATTGCACAGGGGAACATCTTCAACCAACTCGACAATACTGCATCCCGTCTCGGGTCACTGCTCTCGAATCGGAACGGTGTCGGTTTCTTGAGTAAGAACCACACATCCGATATGGTGCAGATAACCGCATGCGGTGTTGGGGCAGGACTGTTCTCACCCATCATGGACAACACAGACCTTCAGCCCCGTCTACTGCATCTCATGGGGATCAAACGTCTCGAGGCAGTTGAGCAAATCAACGCAAGCGTGTGATGCGAGAGCATCCATATCAAAACACAGAGAGAGCTGTCATGCGAACAATCATTTTGGCAATGGGATTGGTGTGTACCTCACTCCATGCGAGTGCTTTTCAACCTGAGAGTGAGAACGTTGATCACACACGTCATCAACACCCTCATAACTCAAAGCACGAAACAACGTTTGATGATGATCGGTTCTTCACAGACCGTGAGTCACCCGTTGAGATCGCGCTCCCTGTTGAAGAGGATGCGTTCAACTTCGTCATCTTTGGAGATCGAACTGGAGGGCCCGACTCAGGTGTATCGATCCTGGCAGATGGCGTGCGCGACGTGAACTTGCTCGAACCGGATCTGGTGCTGACAGTAGGGGATCTCATCCAGGGATACAACGAATCACCTGAGTGGATGAAACAGATGCGTGAATACCGCGCCATCATGGACAAGCTCATCTGTCCATGGTTCCCCGTTGCGGGCAATCATGATACGTACTGGCGCTTCAAGGGAACTGAGCAGAAGCCAGAGAACGAGTTTGACAGTCTGTATGAACTCCACTTTGGACCGTTGTGGTACTCATTCACGCACAAGAACAACGAGTTCATCATTCTCTACACAGATGAGGGTAATCCCGAAACCGGCGAGAAGACCTACCACAAACCGGAATCGCAACGAATGAGTCAGGAGCAACGTGATTTCCTTCAGGAAGCACTTCAGCGTGCAAAGGATCGTGATCACGTTTTCGTTTTTCTACATCATCCGCGTTGGCTCAAGGGTGGATACGGGGACGACTGGGATAGTGTCCATCAAATGCTGGTTGAGGCGGGCAACGTCGCGGCGGTCTTCGCGGGCCATATCCACTACATGCGACACGACGGTCAGAAAGACGGGATTGAATACCTGTCACTCGCAACCACGGGGGGGCACCAGAACGGCGAGGTTCCAGATGCGGGCTTCCTTCATCATTACCATGTCGTTACAGTACGTAAGAATCAGATCGCTATGGCAGCATACCCAGTCGGCGAGGTACTCGATCCGCGAGACATTACCGGTGAGTTGGCATCAGAATCGCGAACACTCTCGGGCATAATACCTACTCTCGATCAGCCGATCGAGTTCGCGCGAGATGGCTCAGTACGGACATACATCGAGACAGAGATCAAGAACCCGACGAGCTATCCAGTTGATTATGTGCTCTCTGCAAGATCGGATGACTCGCGCTGGTACTTTCCGACCGATCACCACCACGGACATCTCATGCCCGGTGCCACAAAGACTGTAGGATTCCGTGTCTTACGGGCACCGGGTGAGATTGACGATGCCTTTAGAATGCCTGAACTGGTTCTTGCTCGCGAAATTCTGACCCAAAGCTTCCGATACGAAGTCCCTGCAAGAAGTGTAATCATCCCTATCGATCCGCACGAACTCCCTGCACCTGCACAGCCGATGCACGAGACGGTACTTCAACTGAAACAACGCGGTTCGATTGATGCTCTCCGTATCCCAAATGAGTCCCTCGGATTGCCGCAAGGCGCGTTTACCGTCGAGACCTGGTTCAATGCAGAGAAGTATGGCCGGCGGACCGGTCTCGTGTGTAAAACAGAAGGCAGCGAATACGGCATCTTTGTCAACGACGCTCAGCCTGCATTCTCAGTACACCTCGACGGGGGATACGTGACAGCAAAGGCCTCGAAGCCCATCCTGAAGACAAGCACATGGCATCACATCGCGGGGGTCTACGACGGGCAAGAGGTTCGACTATACGTCGACGGGCAACTGGTCGCGAAGGTATCCGGTTCAGGACGGCGCGACACGAACGAGTTGCCGTTGTACATTGGTGCAGATGTAAACAGAAGTGCTGCACCAACGAGCCCATTCACTGGTTCAATCGATGAGGCGCGTCTATCTACCATCGCTAGGTATACTGGTGAGTCATTCTCGCCCGCGAGATGGTTGAGCGAGGATAAGGCCACGCTGTTCCTCTACCGTATGGAGGGGGCGATTGGACCTTGGATGCATGATGCATCAACAAATAGGACACACGCTTGGATCGTTGGTGATGCGCTCGTTGTTCCTGCCTCAAACTGAGAATCACACACCATGAGATTCATCAAGTATCTTTGTATCGCGTGCCTTCCATACTTCATCGGATTGACCGCATGCACCTATACCCATTCGAACCGAACGCTCGTTGTTGCTCATCGCGGTGCGAGCGGGTATCTTCCCGAGCACACCCTAGAGGCTTATGCCGCGGCGTACTTCATGGGGGCTGATCTCATCGAACCTGATCTGGTTGCAACTCGGGACGGGCACATCATCTGTTTTCACGACCTACATCTTGAGCGTATCACGGACGTAGAAGAAAGGTTTCCGGATCGCAAGCGAGCAGATGGGCGTTGGTATGTCATCGATTTCAGTCTGTCAGAGATACAGACACTCAATGTTCAGGGGCGAAATGACCAACTCTGGGATGGATTCCAGATCCCCACCTTCGGGCAGATGTTATCGCTCGTCGATCGCCTGAATCAGCAGACAGGGCGCAGTGTTGGGGTGATTCCTGAACTGAAGGATCCGACTTTTCACGCAAAAGAAGGTGTTAACCTCACCGAGCAAGCACTCAAGGTCATTGAACAAACCGGATGGGATCGACGTAACTGCCTCATCCAATGCTTTCACCCGGACACGTTGATAGCGTTGCATCAGCAGTTTGGCGATCGGTTCGCTCTCATTCAACTGATCTCAGACGTCGACAATGTTCCAAGTCTAGAGACAATCGCGGTCTATGCCTCGGGGATCGGACCGAGTCGCAAGGTAATCGATTCAGATCCTGGACTCGTCGAACGCGCGCAAGCACTTGGACTCGACGTCATACCATATACGTTCAAGAATGATCCTGAAACCTTAGGGCGATACATCCATACACTCAGGGTGGATGGTGTCTTCGCGAACTTTCCGGATCTAGCCAAGAGCATCGTGGGAGATCGATAGGCAGTATCCAGGCTTCGACCTGCCCCAAAAATGCTAGTCCATTTTCTATGCGAGTATTCTCGTGGAATGGGCGTATTAGTGAAGGCAGGACAACATGGCAAGGACGCAGCATACAGCCGAGCAGATCATCAACATGCTCAGAGAAGCTTGAGAAGGAAAACGCCCGGCTAAAGAAGCTGGTCGCAGATCTCTCACTCGACAAGGTTATACTGCAGGAAGTTGCTTCGGGAAACTGTTGACCCCGCACCGGAAGCGTGAGGCGGCCAATGTCATACGGAATCACTTCACGGTCTTCGAGCGGCGGGCGTGAAAACTCCTGAAGCAACCACAAGCGACGCAGCGGTAATTGCCGTGTGTGCGGGATGATGAGCTGCCATGAACGCGGCGGATCATCGAGCTCGCGTGCATGTACGGGCGGTACGGGTTCAGGCGCATCACGGCACTACTCCGACGGGAGGGCTAACGTGTGAATCACAAGCGTGTTGAGCGGATCTGGAAACGAGAGCGTCTTAAAGTGCCCAAGTAGCAGCCCAAGAGGGGGCGTCTCTGGCTTAACGATGGCTCGTGCATAAGGCTCTGGCCCGAACACGAGGACCATGTGTGGAGCTACGACCTCGTTCAGGGACGCACGAATGAAGGCCGTGTGTCCGGATGCTCACAGTCATTAATGAATACTCGCGTGAGTGCTTGGCGATCGATGTGGCTTGGAATCTGCGGAGCGACGATGTGTTTGCGCAGCTCGCATGGCTGATGGGCACACGTGGTGTGCCGGGTCACATCTGCTCGGACAACGGCGCTGAGTTTACTGCGAAAGCTGTACGCCGCTGGCTTGGACGTGTGGGTGTGAAGACGCTGTATATCGAGCCATGGAGCCCGTGGGACAACGGGTACATCGAGAGCTTCAACTGCATGATGCGAGATGAGCTGCTCAATGGCGAGATCTTCTACACGCTGAGGCAAGCAAAGATGCTCATCGAGCGGTGGCGAGAGCACTACAAAACACAGCAGCCGTATTCATCGCTGGGCTACAAGTCACCAGCATCGCAAGCGATCACGCCATCAGAGGCCTGCTTCGCTACGCTCCGCAGCCCTCTGACGCCATACTGGGAAGCCGATACCCGAACACAGACAGTGGTACAAACAATGAGGGCAGGTCGTGTTTTTCGATGTTGTTCAGATCCAAGGTGAATCGGTTATTCCGGGTCACACGAATGGGATGACAACAATCCTAAAGTCTCTCAGTCAGATTCATATACAGCATATTTTGGTTGAGCAATGACTTCACTCACACAAAGACAGGCTACTCACCTTTGCATCGATGAATCCACGAGATGACGATGCAGATCGCAGATCAGGTGAGGCAGATTTTTGTCCTGCGTGCTGTGATGTCATTGGACGATATGATGGACTCAGCAAGCTTTTGTAGACTAAGAGAACGATCTTGCTATGTGGTACACTCAGAGCTATGACGAACAGATCCAGTCAGTGCAGATCGGCAGCAAGAGCACGACTTTGCACAGTGCTTCTCAGTGCTCTTGTGTTACCCTCTGTTTCATTGGGATGTGCTGCTGCAGCTCCTAAAGAAGAGCTGCCGCTTCAGGGAACAGCCCCACTGACGGTACACAATGGCGTGTCAATCTCGCAACGGTGGTGGGAGGAACTCAATGATCCAAGGCTGAACGATACGATTGAGATAGCCCTGGCCCAAAACTACTCACTAAACGCTGCGTTCGAGCGTATCCGAGAGGCGCGAGCTGCCGTTATGCTCGCGGGAGCTGAACGATCCCTGGCGTTGGAAGCTACCGCGGGAGGTGTGCTGCGAGATGGCAACAACATCAATGGTCAAAGCGAGATCTCAATTGGAGTGGAGGCATCCTACGAAGCTGATCTTTGGGGCAGGATTCGATCGCTCATTACGGCCGAACAGTTCGAGACTCAGGCCACGACGGAAGATTATCAGGCAGCGGCCCTTACGCTTACTGGAGAACTCGCGATTGCAAACTTTCGACACGCTGAGTCGCTGCTCCAGCTGGAACTACTTGAGTCACAACTTGAAACGAATCGGGATGTATTGGCGGTACTCGAGGAACGGTTCTCTATAGGGCAGGCTGGGAGCGCGGATGTGCTGCGTCAGCGTCAACTCGTAGAACGGACGCTTGAGCAGCAAATATTGACCCATGCTTCAATGGAAGTACTTGAAAACCAGATTCGAGTGATCTGTGGGCAGCCACCTCAGTCAGACAAACGGATTCCGATAGTCTCGTCATTGCCTGAGTTGCCTCCGTTGCCAGAGATAGGACTGTCGATTGATCTGCTGCAACGGCGACCAGATGTCAGGGCGGCGTTGTATCGCATCGAGTCGGCGGATGCTTCCGTCGCAGCAGCAGTGAGGGATCAGTATCCTTCGTTGAATATCGGTGCAGCTATGAGGTCATCGGCATCAAATCCATCAGGATTGTTTGATGCGTGGATTGCATCGCTCATTGGGCAAGTTGTCGCGCCACTTATTGATGGGGGGAGAAGAGAAGCAGAAGTTGAACGCCAAGTTGCGATCCGTCGCCAACGCCTGGCCCAATATGGCGATGTTGTTCTCTCCGCGTTTCAAGAGGTAGAAGACGCTCTTTCTTTGGAGCGTCATCAGGTGCTGCGGATAGGGAACCTCGCCCGTCAACTCGAACTTTCCCGTGATACATATTCACAACTTCGATCAGAGTACTTTAACGGCGCAGCGGACTTCATCGATGTTCTAGAGTCTCTCCGTGATCAACAGGATCTCGAGAGGGAACTACTTTCTGCTCGGCTGCTCAGAGTTGAGTACCGTATCGCGCTGTATCGGTCGATCGCAGGTGGGTTCATGCTCGACAACGAAGTGAGTGAGACGAGTGGAGGTGTGCAGTGAGTGATCGAACTCCGAAACATAGTGTGTGGGGTCGCATCGCACCTATCACTCTGACAGTATTTATGGTTTTCCTGCTGCTCGGAGGCGCCGGATTCGTAAGTTTTTTATTTCAACAGTCAGAGCCAGTTGCAGAGCGCGAGGCGGCGACGCGTCGTACTGCGGCATTGGTCGAGACCATTACAGTTGATACAGGGACGTATACCCCATCTGTTAGTGCTTTGGGGACAGTCCAGGCAGCACGAGATATCGCGCTCAGTTCTCGAGTGAATGGTCAGATTCAGTCCATAGGACCATCGTTCACGCTTGGTGGTCAAGTTGAGCAAGGAGAGGTCCTGCTCCAGTTGGATCCATCGGATTACAAGCAGGCGTTAGTGATGCGTGAGAGTGAGATGCTGCAGGTCAAGGCGGAACTGGCGATCGAAGAAGGGCAGCAGCGCGTCGCACGTCGAGAGTTTGAGCTTCTGGGTACGGATATCGATGAGGTGAACCGCTCACTCGTTCTCCGAGAGCCCCAGATCCAGTCGTTGCGTGCGAAGCTGATTGCAGCTCAAGCCGCAGTTGAGCAGGCACGGATCGATCTACAAAGGACGGAGATCCGTGCTCCTTTCAACGGGCAGATCCTTGCCCGATCAGCAGAACTTGGATCGCAGGTGTCCGAAGGCGATGAGCTCGCGCGGCTTGTCGGTATCGAGACATACTGGGTGATCGCAACGATTCCAATAAACAAGCTGAGATGGATTGAGTTTCCTCGTCATGATCAGGACGGAACAAAGGCGATCATCTCGCACAACTCGGCGTGGCATCAGGACGAGCGTCGGGAGGGGCGTGTCAAGCGTCTGATCGGAGAGCTCGATCAGAGAACCCGGATGGCTCGTGTGATCGTTGAAGTGCAGCAGCCGCTTGGGAATGACGATCAGCCGGAGCTCATCCTTGGCTCGATCGTGCAGGTTGACATCGACGCTTCGCCGCTCACAGACGTGATCCGGCTGGATCGTGCATTTCTGAGGCAGAATAACACCGTATGGGTCATGGAGAATGGGAAGCTTCGCATTCGAGAGGTGGTGGTTCTTTTCTCTGACGCAGCGTACGCCTATATCGGCGAGGGTATCGAGGCTGGCGAGCGTGTGGTTACCACAAGCCTCGCGACAGTCGTCGATGGGCTTGACATTCGTGGGGCGAGCGATACTCGAGATGACGCTCCAACTCAAGAACAGGGCGGAACTCCCTCATGAGTTCCTCGATAGATCATCTCGATCATAAGATGCGCGGTCCAGTCGCGTGGATGGTTCGAAACTCTATCGCGGCCAATCTGCTCATGGCTGTGCTCCTTATCGGTGGGATCTGGACCGCGTTCAACATTCAGAAGGAAGTTTTCCCGCAGTTTGAGCTCGATATCGTGGAGATTTCTGTTGGATACCCAGGTGCTGCTCCGGAGGAGGTTGAGCAGGGGATCCTCCGTCCGATCGAGGAAGCCGTGCGCGGGGTCGACGGCATCAGTGAGATGACTTCTCAGGCCCGGGAAGAACGGGGTTCAGTTACGATTGAAATCGTTGGTGGCGCTGAGCGGATGAAGGTGTTCCAAGACATCGATCAGGCGGTCTCTCGCATTCGGACTTTCCCTGACGACATCGATCAGCCGGAAGTCAGTCTTCAGACGAGACAGGTCGAAGTGATGCGAGTCGGGCTGTTTGGACCTGTCGATACATGGACGCTTCGCCAGATCGCGGAACGCACCAGAGACCAACTACTCGCGAGCCCTTACATCACTCAGATCGAGCTCTCACGCGTACCAGATTATGTGACCCACGTCGAGATCCCTCGCCAGCGTCTGCGAGAGTACGGTCTCACGCTGGATGAGGTGGCTCGGATCATCGAGGTGTCCAGTGAGGATGTTGCTGCGGGGTCGGTGCAGACCAGCGCAGGTGAGATCCTGCTCCGCGTCAAGGCAAGAAAGCAATGGGCGGAACAGTTCGCGTCTATTGAGTTGATGACGAGCGATTCAGGCACAGCGCTCATGCTCGGGGATATCGCCACGATCAGAGACGGATTCACGGAGGGCAACTTCCACTCCCAGTTCAATCAGCAGCCATCGGTTGAGCTTCAGATTTATCGAGTGGGAGACCAATCCCCGCTGGAGATTGCCGACGCGGTCGAGCAGGTGATGGCTTCTATCGAGGCGCAGTTCCCGGAAGGTCTGAAGTGGCGAATTGATAATAACAACGCGGTAGATTTCAGAAGTCGATTGTCGCTCGTACTCAAGAACGGGTTTATGGCGATCGGGATTGTGCTATTGATCCTCGCGATCTTCCTTGAGTTCCGACTCGCGTTCTGGGTGATGGCAGGGATGTCGATCTCATTCGTCGGCGGCATCCTGTTTATGCCCATCGTTGGCGTGAGTATCAACATGATCTCGCTCTTCGGCTTCTTGATCGTGCTGGGTATTGTGGTCGACGATGCAGTCGTAGTTGGGGAGAATGTCTACGAGCTGCGCCAGCAAGGGCATGGGCCGGTTGAGGCGGCGATTCGCGGGACGCGTGATGTCGGCGGGCCGGTGATCTTCAGTATCCTGACCAATGTGGTCGCGTTCGTTCCGTTGCTCTTCATACCGGGCGAGACTGGGAAGTTCTGGCGTCCGCTCCCGATTGTTGTGATTGTCGTACTTCTCCTCTCGCTCTTTGAGGCGCTCTTTATCCTGCCTTCACACTTGGCACACATCCGCTCGCTCGAACATAAGCGAGGGTTGCGAGGGCGTCTTCATGGGTTGCAACAATCGTTCACTCGGTTCTTCTCGATGCTGATCAATCGCTTGTACCGTCCGGTGTTACAGGCATCTCTGCGTATTCGATACATCACGGTTGCCGCCGCGATCGCTGTGCTGACTGTTGTGGTGAGCTACAGCACGAGTTCGCACATGGGCATGGTGCTCATGCCGGAGATTTCGGCGGACGAGATCGAGGCCGGGGTACGGCTCCCGGTTGGGACAACTCCCGATCAGGCCGCCGCCGTTGCGGAAGCGGTCACCCAAGCAACCGCGAGATTGTTCGAGGAAGCAAACTTCAATGAGGTGGCCGAGGGGGTCATGACAAATGTCCGAGGGGGGAGTTTTATCGATGTTGAACTCGTGATGCTGCCTCCCGATCAACGCACGATGACTGCGAAGGAAGTGATCCAAGTTTGGCGAGATTCGATCGGTGACATCCCCGGGGTGGATCAGATCACATTCGAGGCAGAGCGAGGTCCGGGTGGGTACCGCAGAGATATCAGCGTTGATCTGAGTCATTCAGATATCGATGTGCTCGAAACAGTCTCGGGTGAGTTCGCAGCTGAGATGGAAGAGTTCGTTTACACCCGTGATGTGAACGATAGCTACAGCAAGGGTAAGGTGCAGTACGACTTCCGACTGCTCCCAGAGGGACGCGCACTGGGATTGACTCCCGCGGACATCGGATCCCAACTCCGCAGCGCATTTTATGGCTCGCTCGCGATGCGACTCCTCCGTGGTACGAACGAGATTGAAGTACGGGTGAAACTCCCTGAAGAGGAACGCGAGGATGCCTATCACCTTGAGGAGTTGGTTATCCGAACACCCACCGGTGCTGAAGTTCCTCTGCTTGATGTCGCTGAGGTGATCCAAGGTGAGGCCTTTGCCCGGATTGATCGTCGAGATGGACGCCGAGTTGTGAGTGTCTCGATGGATGTTGAGCCGGACCGCGCGATCGGGCAGGTGATAACGGCTATCAACTCCGATGTGCTACCACGGCTTGCCAACAAGTATCCTGGCCTGACTTGGACATTCGAGGGAAGCAATGCGGAGATGCGTGAAGCAACTTCCTCACTCTGGGGTGGTTTTGGGCTCGCGATGTTTGTGGTCTACGCCCTTCTCGCTGTGGCATTGCGACGGTACATCCAGCCTCTGGTCATCATGATTGCGATCCCCTTCGGGATCATCGGGGCGGTTTTCGGGCACATGATTCTTGGATATGACCTTTCGCTCATCAGCTTCATGGGCGTGATCGCTCTCGCGGGTGTAGTTGTGAACGACTCGCTGATCATGATCGATTTTGCCAACAAGGTGCGTGACGATCATGACGCATTTGATGCGATCGTTCAGTCCGGTGTGCGTCGATTCCGACCGATTTTCCTCACCACCGCAACGACGTTCCTCGGACTTGTTCCCATCATCATGGAAGAATCGCTTCAGTCGCAATACATCGTACCCATGGCCATCTCGCTTGGGTTCGGAATCGTGTTCGCGACCGCGGTCACGCTTGTGCTCGTGCCGAGTTTGTATCTGATTGTGGAGGATTGCAACCAAATTTTTAGGCGAGTGCCGATTGGAATTGATGGGCAATCAACTCAGAGACCGGTATCTGGTCCACTGCAATGATGCCGGAACGCGTGATTGTTCAACTTCCAGTCCGTATCAATACAGTCTGAGTCTGGTCGCGGTCACTAAGGATAATCTGTCTGATTCTGGATCGGATTGCAGGAACTCATCGAACCCTATTTGAGTCGTGAATGGCCTCATCTTCTGGTCCAGTCCGATTGTGAGTTTTCAACTACTATAAGGCTGTTATGCGTACTCCCACCCATGCTCAAGGCCATCATACCGCGCTTCAATCAGGCGGCGGGGACCCACCGCATCATTCTGCGACCGATCCGGAGTTTGATCAGATCGCCTGGGGGCGATGCTTGCCGTTTATTCTTCTCCATCTCGCTTGCGCTCTCGTGTTCGTCGTAGGATGGAGTCCGGTCGCAGTCCTGGCATGTGTAGTGATGTACATCTTTCACATGTTCGTGATAACAGCGTTTTACCACAGATACTTCTCGCACCGTGCGTTCAAGACTTCCCGTGTGTTCCAGTTTCTGGGTGCTCTCGCCGCTACTTCTTCCGCTCAACGCGGACCGCTCTGGTGGGCAGCACATCATCGTCATCATCACCTGCACTCGGATGATGAGCACGATACGCATTCACCATCACATCGTGGTCTTTTAATGAGTCATGTGGGATGGTTCATGACAAAGGGGGCGTTCAAGACCCCAGAGCGACTCGTACGGGACTGGATCAGATACCCGGAACTCCGATTCGTGAATAAGTATGATTGGATTTCGCCAGTGATGCTCGCGGCATTGCTCTTTGGATCTGGTTCATTGCTTGAGATATTCGCTCCGTCTTTGGGAACGAATGCCTGGCAGATGTTCGTCTGGGGCTTTGTTGTGTCAACAGTGATCGTGTATCACGCGACCTACACCATCAATAGCCTCTCGCACCGTTTCGGATCAGCCCGTTTCGATACCGGTGATGACAGCCGAAACAACTTCTGGCTCGCGCTGCTGACTATGGGGGAGGGATGGCATAACAATCATCACTATTATCCGGCGGCTGCACGCCAGGGGTTCAAGTGGTGGGAGATTGATATGACGTATTACGGTCTGATCCTGCTCTCAAAGGTTGGTCTTATCTGGGATCTTCGGGGGGTGCCTGGTCGTGTCATGGATCAGGCGAAACAGCCTGCTCGCCACCACCGGAAAGATCGGGCTGCCTGATGGAGTTGGTCGACGAGAGATCTCGTCAGCGGATCGCGATCATCGGCGCGGGCGTATCTGGACTGGTCGCCGCATATTTGCTTCATCAGAATCACGATGTGATCGTGTACGAGGCAGGCGATTACATCGGTGGACACACCAACACGATCGATGTCGAGACACCCGACGGGACCATCCCGGTTGATACCGGATTCATCGTGTTCAACGAGCGGAACTACCCATCGTTTTGTTGCCTGCTCACACAGCTTGGGGTTGAATCACAGCCCTCGGAGATGAGCTTCAGCGTGAGCTGTGAGAAGACGGGACTTGAGTACAACGGTTCTTCCATCAATCAGCTCTTCGCCAAACGCTCCAACATCCTTTCGCCCACGCATTGGAAGATGCTCCGAGATATCATGCGATTCAATCGCAAGGCCGAACAGCTTTACGAAAGTGGTCGTGCGACCACTGTTGAGGAGTATGCGCGAGAGCACCGGTTCAGTAGCGTATTTCTTGAACACTATCTCATCCCGATTGGCGCTTCGATCTGGTCCTGTCCCAGCGGTACATTCCGATCATTCCCGATGCGATTTGTGATTGATTTTCTCCGAAATCACGGGATGCTGCAGATCAGCGACCGCCCGCAATGGCGCGTGATCAAGGGAGGATCAAAGCAGTACATTGAACCGTTGACGAGGTATTTTCGCGAGCGGATCCACCTAAGCACGCCTGTGCAGCGAATCGAACGCTACGCCGATCGGGTTGAGGTCCACCTCAAGGAGGGTGAGTCGGAGCGGTTCGATCATGTGGTCATTGCATGCCACAGCGATCAAGCGTTGCGGATGCTGACGCAGCCCAGTGAGATAGAGCATGAACTCCTCGGTGCCTTCCCGTACCAGACCAACGAGACGGTTCTGCACACTGACGAGACAATCCTTCCAAAGCGCCGACGAGCCTGGGGGAGTTGGAACTATCGGATCCGATCAGACGGTTCGGACGCGATCGCGATCACATACCATATGAATATGCTCCAATCGATCTCTTCGAAGACGCAGTACTGTGTAACACTCAACGAAACCGATCGCATTCACCCAGACAAGATTCTCAGGAGATTCACTTACCATCACCCGATCTTTACGCTTGAGCGTGATGCGGCACAGGCGCGACATGAGGAGTTGATTGGTACAAACAGGACTTCGTTCTGTGGCGCGTACTGGGGCTACGGCTTTCACGAGGACGGCGTGCGAAGCGCAGCCCGCGTCGCTGAGTATTTCGGGTGTGCGCTTTGACACTCAACAGTGCTATCTATACGGGTTGGGTCAGACATCGCCGGTTTGGTCCTCGCGAGCACGCGTTTCGATACACGATGTTCATGGTCTATCTCGACTTGGATGAGCTCGATGAGGTGTTCCGGGGGAACTGGCTCTGGTCTTCCAGCAGGTTCTCGCTTGCATGGTTCAGGAGAGGGGACCACTACGGGGATCCTGAATCGAGTCTCGACGAGTCCATCCGCGAGCTCGTGCAGACACAAACCGGGGTGCGACCATCCGGCCCGATCCGCTTGCTGACACACCTGCGGTACTTCGGATACTGTATGAACCCGGTCAGCTTCTATTACATCTACGACGAAATAGGTTCACGTGTCGAGACCATCGTTGCGGAGGTCCACAACACGCCCTGGGGAGAGCGTCACTGCTATGTGCTCCCAAGGGAGATGTGCGGAGCAGAACCAGGCAAACACCAGCATAGGTTCAGGAAGTCATTCCATGTGTCGCCGTTTATGCCAATGGACCAGGAGTATGCCTGGCAGCTTTCCGACCCTGATGAGCGTCTCTTTATCCACATGGTCAACGAGCAGGACAAAGAGCCAGTATTCGACGCAACGATGGTCATGAATCGAATCGAGTTCAACAAAGTGAATCGGATGCGTGTGCTCATGCGATACCCATGTATGACAGGGAAGGTTGTCGCAGCGATCTACTGGCAGGCGCTTCGACTTTGGCTCAAAAAAATCCCCTTCCACCCACACCCAGATAAATCCACTGCCGGTGGATAGGCGGATCATGTCCCGCAGCAGTTCACTCAAACAACAACCGACCCCGCTAACGCATTCACAAAACGAACGCTACTCGCGTCTCGGATTTGTCGGCTCATTGTCAAAGCGAGCGATCGTGCAACATCTCAGTCGACTCTCAAGTGGAAAGATTGAGTTGCATGACGGGGAGGAACGAGTGGTTCTTGGACGAGCTGATGCTGCCGAAGAGTCGTGCATTCACGTACAGTCGCCAGATTTCTACAAGAAGACTGCGCTCGGCGGAGGGCTTGGATTCGCCGAGTCCTACATCGATGGCGACTGGGACACACCAGACTTAACCAAACTCCTCCGTCTCTTTGTGCGAGACATCTCTGTCGCACATAAGAACGACAAGGGTTTGGCTCGATTACGAGAACCACTCCTACGCACTACTTCGTTCGTCCGACGAAACACAATCCGTGGTAGCAGACGCAATATCGCAGCACACTACGATCTGGGAAATGATTTCTTCGCATTATTTCTTGACGACACGATGACCTATTCGAGCGGAATTTTTTATTCCCCCTATGACACACTGCGAGATGCCTCTATCAACAAGCTCGACCGGATCTGCCGGAAGCTCCAACTTGCTCCAGATCTTCACGTGCTTGAGACTGGGACCGGCTGGGGGAGTTTCGCGATCCATGCAGCTCGAAACTATGGATGCCGTGTCACTACTACCACAATCTCAAAGCGCCAGCACGAGATCGCAAAGCAACGCATCGAAGAGGCAGGCCTCGCGGATCAGGTCACGCTGCTCCTCGAAGACTACCGGGATCTGCGTGGCACCTATGACAAAGTCGTTTCGATCGAAATGATCGAGGCCGTTGGCCATCAATATCTCGGTACCTACCTTGGAGCGTGCTCGCGCTTGTTGAAACCAGACGGTCAGATGCTGCTGCAGGTCATCTCCATGCCAGATCAGCGTTACAAGGGGTACCTCCGGACCAGCGATTTCATTCGCAAGCATGTCTTTCCCGGGAGTTGCTGTCCTTCACTCTCGGCCATTCAAAACGCATTAGCCGAGACCACGGATATGCGTTGCGTCCAGTACGAAGATATCTCCTCGCACTACGTTCAAACGCTCGAGCAGTGGCAACAGCGCTTTGAGCATTCGATCGATCGTGTTCGTGAACTTGGGTATCCAGAAGAGTTCATCCGAATGTGGCGTTACTACCTGAGTTACTGTATCGCTGGATTTGCAGAGCGATACATTGGTGTTGGGCAAATCATGTTGAACAAGCCGAACTGCCGCAATCCGGTCGAACTCCCGAAGTTCCAGTCAAAAAATGGAAGTGTAATTGACAAGGCCCCGGCATGCTGAGCAAGGTATGCAACTTCATCGCGTTTCAACTCGCTTGGTTCGCGTGCATTCTGGGAGCGGGTAATGGGATCCCGTGGCTTGGGGTCATTGCGGTTCTCGTTTCAGTGCTCGTTCATCTCGCCTTGACGCAACGCCGTAACTCGTTCTCGTTTCTGCTTGCATCTGCGCTCCTCATCGGTTTTCTCTTTGATGGGTCGATGATGCTGATCGGCGTGCTCAGTTTCCCAGATCATGCAACCCTCATCACGCCGGTTCCGCTCTGGATGCTCATGATGTGGGTTAATCTTGCGACCACTATTCCAATCTCTCTCAACTGGTTGAAGAAGAGATACGCACTGGCAGCGGTCTTCGGTTTCGTAGGAGGACCCGGTGCGTATTACACGGGAATGAAACTCGAGGCAGTACAACTCGCCTCAGAAGTTGTGCGATCCCTGTTACTCATTGGTTTGGAATGGTCGATCGCGATGCCACTGTTGATGCTCGTCGCGGAGAAGCTTGAGTCAGTTACTCACAAAGGACATACTGAGTTGCCTTCTCAAGAGGGGGTTGTATCGTGAATCTATTCGCACTCTTCCTGGTACCGTGGCTCGTGCTTTCGGTTCTCATGACCTTATTGTGGCTTTATCAACGGAAGACTCACAACGCTGGCATTGTAGACGTTGCGTGGTCGTTCGGTACGGCTGCGTCTGCGATCTGGTTTGCATGGGGCGCGGACGGTGATGTTCAGCGGCGCATCATGGTCGGTATCATCGCAGGCATATGGGGTATCAAACTTGGGTACTACCTCATTTCGCGCCTCATCGGTGCACACGAAGACCGACGTTATGAGATGCTGCGTGAGAAGTGGGGGGAGAAGACACAGCAGCGGATGTTCATCGTGTTCCAGATCCAGGCATTTTGGGCAGTTTTGTTTGCTCTTCCCATGCTGCTCGCATCCAGCAATGATGAACCCGGGTTGATGTGGTATGACTGGCTCGGTGTTGCGATCTGGATAGTCTCCATCATCGGGACGGGTATGGCTGATGCACAACTCAACGCATTCCGAAAGAATGATGACAACGAGGGGAAAGTCTGTCGACGCGGACTCTGGCGTTACTCTCGCCATCCCAACTACTTCTTTGAGTGGATCCACTGGTGGGCATACGTGTCGATTGGGTTTGCTGGCGACTATGGATGGTTGTCACTCTTGGGGCCAGCAGTGATGCTTTTCTTCTTGCTCAAAGTCACAGGGATCCCGATCACAGAGAAGGCATTAGTGCGATCGCGAGGAGAAGCGTACAAAGAGTACCAGCGAACGACGAGTGCCTTCATTCCACTCCCACCCAAGGAGGACAAGTCGTCATGAGTCTATCTGGTATTGGCATCGCACTCGCCGAGCGAGGAATGATGCCCGACATGCTCATCCGTAGCGGTATCCGTACACTGTGTACAAAGCGGATCGGAGACTGTGTGCCTGATGATCCTGCTGCTAAAGAGATTGCTCGTTCCAACTTCGCTTCACTTATGCGAGAGGGGCCATTGGCTCCGGTTCCTGAAGCCGCGAATGAGCAGCACTACGAAGTCCCAGAGGATTTCTTCGCTTTGGCACTCGGCGAACGGAGAAAATACAGCGCGTGCTATTGGTCGGATGGGTGCTCGTCGTTGGATGAAGCCGAGACTACCAGCCTAAGGATCACATGCGAGCGAGCTCAAATCGAGGATGGCATGTCGATTCTCGAACTCGGCTGCGGATGGGGTTCCCTTACGCTTTGGATGGCGGAGCAATATCCGAATGCAAAAATCACAGCGGTGTCAAACTCAAGTTCCCAGCGCGCATATATCGAATCAGAGGCGCAGAGCAGGGGATTGACAAATATATGTGTCATAACTTGTGATATGAATGTGTTTCAAACGGAGGCCATGTTTGATCGGGTGGTCTCGGTAGAGATGTTTGAGCATATGAGAAACTACGATCTCTTACTCTCCCGAATCTGTTCCTGGCTGAAACCCAGTGGAAAACTCTTTGTTCACATTTTTGCCCATAAAGACAGTGCCTACGAGTTTATGACGCAGGGCGCAGACAACTGGATGGGGCGGTACTTCTTTACAGGCGGAATCATGCCTGCCCAGCAGATCTTTCGTGAGTTTGAAGAACACATGCGTGTGGCGAGTGAATGGGTCTGGGAGGGGACGCACTACCAGAAGACCGCGGAAGCCTGGCTCACGAACCTCGATCAGAATAAGAATCGTGTGATCACACTCTTTCGCAAGGCAATGCCCACATCTGAGGCGAAACGCATGTATCACCGTTGGAGGATCTTTTTCCTCGCCTGTGCAGAAACATTTGGCTTCCGTGGAGGCACCGAATGGGTTGTCGGGCACTATCTCTTTGAGCCGGCATCAACGAACATCGCTGCACGCTCAGATCGAGCGATAACTGCGGGTGTATCAACATGAAAGTAGTTGTTGCCCTGACAGTTCTTTGCTCGGCCGCGATGCTCGGAGCCCTCATCTACGGATTCGGATTTGGTGGAGGCTGGGGGGAAGTTCGCGTGCTGCTGGACTACCCCTGGTTCGTAGTCTCTTTGTTCGATGTGTATGTAGGCTTTATTCTGTTTGCGTGCTGGATCGCATCGCGTGAAAGACCGCTGATATCGCTGCTTTGGATCATCATGCTCTTTGCGCTGGGTAACATCATCGCGTGTGTCTACGTGCTTTGTTCGATTCGAGCATCCAGACCGCTACCGCTTTCTTCGTATTGCGTAAAAGAACAGTGCAGTTGAGGTGGTGAGTTATATCATTTCTAGATCTGGATCATCAGTGTGATCGCATCGCTGTTGGTCAAGTGTAATATATTTATGCGCGGCAATCAAATTTGTGATGCTAATTAGCATAGCTCTTTGGATGAGATGGCATAAGATTAAAAGCTATTTGTGCCAATCAGCATTCTGCGACACGGGGTCTGCTACATCATTGCAAGCTTATTAGCGATTCGATCAAGCATCAGGTCGCCACAAGATCCAGGCGAGCTTCGCTGCATAATGCTACGCGCAATCGCATCTTCATCCAACTCGCTCGAATCGATCTCGGATGCAGCTTGAACATAGGCATCGCGGAAAGGCAGCCCAGAGCAAGCAAGTTCCACCGCCCTGTCAGTCGCGAGCATCGCTGGCTCAATCGCATTCCGCATGCGATCAGTATGAAGCACCATTTTCTCAAGGATACGAGGGAGATGCGAGAGTGCTTCAAGTGTCACTTTTACTGAGCGTATGAGGGCTCCCTTGGTGAGCTGCATGTCGCGTTGATACCCGCTTGGCAGACTCATGACTTGCTGAATCTCACTGAGAGCTCCCCCTAACACCGCGGTTGATGCACGAAGAAGCTCTGCCATGTCAGGATTCTTCTTGTTCGGCATGATGGACGAGCCGGTTACGTAACCCGGACCAAGGGTCAAGAATCCAAACTCCTGACTCGAGAATAAGGACAAATCCCACGCGAGTCGCCGGACTTCCTGCATCACTTGCCAGAGTGTCGCGACGACATGGTGTTCTATGCGCCCTCGGGCACCTTGCGTCGCCATGGGGTTAATCTGGATCGAATCGAACCCCAGCTCCGACGCGACCCATTCTCTCTCAAGTGCGACATTCACGCCGTATCCTGCAGCCGCACCCAATGGGCTCTGGTTGATCCATTGCTTCGTCATCGCACAAAGCGAGGCACAGTCCGCAAATGATTCCGCGAACGACCCCATCCAAAGCCCAACGGATGATGGCATTGCTCGCTGCAGGTGGGTGTATCCCGGCATGGGAGCAAACTCGTGTTGTTGGGCGATCTGCAAGGCGGCCCGCCCGGATGTCACACAACTCTCAGCAGCCTGAGTCAGCGCCCCACGCATATATAAACGCAACGCGACCGCTACCTGGTCATTCCGAGATCGTCCAAGGTGTACCCGTTTTCCCGCTTCACCAAGTGTTTCGCATAGGTACGACTCTATCGCGCTGTGCCCATCTTCGTAACGCTCATCGAGAACAAATGATCCATTGCGATATTCAACCTTGATTTTCTCAAGTTGTGCTTGGATCGCGTTCGAATCTGGTTCGTTCATCAACCCCGCGCGTTGAAGGCCAAGCACATGTGCTTGGGTTGCTTGGATATCGAGCAAAAACAACTCTCGATCAAGCAGAACATCATCGCGACTCATAAAGCTCATCGCATTCGCGTGGACCTCCGCGCCCGGCTTAGCCCAGAGCGGGGACTGTTTGAGTTCTGTATTGCTCGGTTTCATACGCCATCCCCCTCTGTCCCGTTCGTCAACCCGATGAGTTCGTCATAGCCCATCGCGGTATTGATGTTCTGTATCGCTTGAGACGCAGCCCCCTTACGCAGGTTATCGATGACACACACCATCGCGATCTCTTGGGGTTTCTCGGGGTTGATGCTGAATCCACCGATGATCGCGTTATCACGAGAGACAATGTCTTGGACGCGGGGCATGTCCTCACCGAGCACATCGATAAGCTTGCACCCCGCGTAGGTACTTGTATACAACGAGATGAGATCGTCGTGTCGTATCTCGTCCTTCAGTGTCGCTTGCACGGTCAATGAGATTCCTCGAAAGTACGGCGCGACATGAGGCGAGAAACGAACCGGTGTCGCGAGATGTCGCGAGATCTCACGCTCATGGGTATGGTTTACAAGCTTGTACGGCAGCACGCCATGAAGCAATGCTTTGTGGTCGTTACGATCAGTACGCTTTGTGCCTGCACCGGAATATCCAGAGACGCCAAAGCAATGGGGGATCTCAGCGACTAGTTCAACAATCGGTTTCAGGGCGAGCTGGGCCGCCGTTGCGTAGCACCCCGGGTTGCTGATCAGATTCGATCCCCGGATCGCCTCGCAGTTGTGTTCTGTAAGGCCATACGTCCAAGCATCATCAAAGCGATAGTCTGCACTGAGATCCAAGATGAGTTCAGGTTGATTTCCTGCTGCCTCTAAGGCTGCCAAGTAGGGGGTGGCAGCATGGTCTGGCATAGCCAAAATTACAATATCCGCCTGACGTTTACACAACTCGCTTGGGCTGAGTTCTTCAAACTTCTTGCCGTTAAATGATGCTTTCGCATGCTTGGCGATGAGATCGCCATCGAGTGAACGAGATGACGCATAAGCAAGATCAAGCAAAGGATGAGACTCAATAAGTTCTAGGAGTTCAAGTCCGACGTATCCGCGAGCGCCAACAATCCCAACGGTCTTCGTCGCGATATCAGTTTGTGTGTGCATGCTTCTGCCCCTGCGTTGATTTATGTTCGATCAATGAATCCGGAAATGGTCCAAAGGATTGTTTCCGGGCGAGCGCATCAATAATGCATCTTTCAATTATCTCCCGCTCGTTGATCCCGTACCAAAATACAATCCAATCCTCGGCGCGTTGCATGCCATCAGCGCGGGAGAGGTACCAGTTGTTCGCAGGATTGCCGGCACGACTGCGCCAGTAAAGCACCGGATGATCTTCTTTGATTCGGTTCCATAACGATGCGCCAAGCCCGATACCCTGAGCCCGCTCACTAAGCCCGAGTTTGTCGAGGTACCACCCGCACTCATGTCGCTTCAGAATCGCTATGGCGGCGTAATCGCCTCCGATGTACAACTTTGCATCAGTCAGGCTCGATGTGTAATCGCGGCACAGTGGACGCCCAAAGCTGTGTTCAAGCAAACTCGCTATACGAGCTATGTCCAAGCCCTCGATCCCGGTCTGTACACTGATCGGGCGTCCCTTTCGAACAAGCGTGCCACTACCACGGTGGGTAAACAACTCGCGCGCAACTTTCGCAGGTGCCGTGATGGATACCGAAGCATGCTCATCGAGTTGGTCGAGGAGCTCGCTGATATCTACGAGCTTGCGCTCCATGCCACCACTGATCGTTCCGCTCTGTATCATCTTGTCTAGATCGACAGTGCAGTTCACTGCTGGGATAACCTGTTCATTGGGATCAAGGATCCCACCCGTTGGGGTCAGATAGATGATTTTGCTCGCTCGAAGTTCTATCGCGAGCGTTCGTGTTGCGGTATCCGCATTGATGTTGAGTAACTGCCCATGCTCGCTCGTCGCGACCGGACTCACGATCGGGATCTGCCCGAGTCGGCACGCATGAACAAGCGATTCTGTGTACACCTTGGTCACTTCGCCTACGTGCCCTAGTACTCCTACGTCAGTTTTCCGGGCAATGAAGACGCCCATGCTCAATGGGCGTGCAGTTACCCCGCGACCGTCGATCGCATCTGCGAGCTCTGCACCAACACGTTGAAACACGCGCTGCGCCGTATGCAGTACCTCAGGAGTGGTGACACGAAGCCCATCGATAAACCTGGGTGAGATGCTCTGGATCTCAAGCTCAGCCGAAAGTTGTGGCCCCGCACCGTGCACGACAACTGGAGTCAATCCAACATGGCGCATAAAAACAAGCGCTGATGCGAGTTCGTCAAGATCACCCTGAATGAGACCGCCGCCGACTTTGATGACTGCATACTGATCTTCCCCGGTATGCTCGCGCAAATATCGATCGACCTCGGCTCGTCCGCCAAGGCTATGAAGCACATTCAACATAATCTCACGTAGCACAGGCTCCTCCTTGTGCAAGCAGTTTCGATCCTTCCGCATGCACGATCTGTAAATATGCGTTGGCACATTTGATGAGTTGGTCTGTCTCGACATACTCATCCGCGGTGTGTGCCTGCGCAATATCACCCGGGCCGAGCACGAGTGCGGGAACCCCACCTGCGGCAAACAACGCAGCTTCGGTCCAGAAGTCAACATCAGGACCAAATTTGATCCCCCATGATCGAACCGCCTCCTCAAGCTCACCAGTCCGAGTAAGGGCCGGGCCAATGAACCGATTCTTCCACGAGGGCTGCCCGTGTTTGGGAAGAATGTGCTTCAGTGATTGGATTTGCACTTGTGTCATCTCCGCGGTCGTCGTATGAGGCTTCGGGCGGAACCCGAACCGGACTGTTGTATCAGATGCAATGACGTTTGAGCCCGTTCCCCCTTGCACGATTCCGATGTTGAATCGTGCATCATGCAGTACCCCGCCAGGTTGAGTCAGCGTGAGTGCTTGTTCGCCCCATTGAATCGCTTGGTGTACTGCACTTTGGTCCGATGCATCCGCTCCCGATGTATGCCCTGAATGACCGCGGAAATGAACCTCGAACGATGCAAAACCACGATGCTGAAGCACGCATGCCGATTTCGTAGGTTCCGCAACAACCACGCACTCCCATGCGTTTGATTGTTTTTCCAAAAACGCGTTCACGCAAACGCCTTTGCCGGCTTCCTCATCAGTGGAAAAGAGGATCGCGATCGGTTCGTCATTCGACTCCGCAACATGCAGCAGGCATGCCGCCGCGCCCTTGATGTCGCACGCACCCAGCCCATACGCACGCGCATCGTCTATCCGAAGTTTGAACGGATCTTTTGTCCATGCTGGATTCGGCTTCACCGTATCCAGGTGGCAGTTGAACAGAACTCGAGGGTGTCCTCGGCTCGCGTAGAGATTGATACATCCACTCCCAAGATCTGTGATGCGGACCTCGCATCCCGCGCGCTGCAGCACCTGGGTCACATACACGAGAGCAGGATGCGCAGGGGTGATCATCGACTCTGGATCTGAGGAGTCTGCTTGAATGAGATGCTCAAGGTGGTTGAGGATCGCATCGAGAGACGGGGTGGTTGCATCACTCATGCCAAGGATCCATACTGGGGTTTGAGTGCGATATCACGATTTGCCTTTGCGGCGCCGAGCGCCGAGGCATTTCCCGCGATCTTAATGAAGCCTTCCGCCTCGCCCGCATTCCAACCGGCCTTTTGGGCGTACACGTTCTCGTTATCCATCAGTGCGACGTCCGTCTGGACCGAAACCGCGAGTGCCGACCCGCCCGATGTCTCCACGCACACCGTGCCGGTCACGTTCTGCTGTGTGCTGGAGATCAATGCTTCCAAGTCCGCACGTAATGGCTCAAAGAACAAACCGCCGAAGACGAGCTCGGTCCACTTTGTCGCAGCGATTGCTTTGAAATCCTGCTGATGCTTGGTCAGGGTCAGCTCTTCAAGCGCCTTGTGCGCGAGCAAGAGTACTTCCATCGCGGGGCATTCATACACGATACGTCCCTTAAGGCCCACGATCGTGTCACCTGTGTAGATCCCCCGGCCGACCCCATATTCGCCGAACGATGCGTTCAGTTCACTCAGGATGCCTGTGCCGGTCGACACCGTGTTCGTATCAATACTGACAGGAATACCTTTGTGGAACGTGATCTGGATCTGCAAGGGTTCGTTTGGCCACTCAGTGCGAGGCTTGCACAAGCGTCGGCTGGAGTCTTTGGGTGCACCGAGCTCATCAATTTCAGAACCAGAGATCGTCACGCCGAGCACATTCTCGTTAATGGTGTACTGCTTCACCCCTGCGTCAACACTGAACCCACGCTGCTCAAGGTCATTGATCTCGTAGGCGCGAGGCGTATCCGTGATCGCCTGGATCTCGCGGATCGGAGCGATAATTGGCAGCTTCGTCAAGCACCGGATCGATTGGTCAAAGCGGAACTGATCATTCCCCATCGCGGTGCACCCGTGCGCTACCGCGACCGCACCAAGTTCGTGAGCTCGCTTGACCATTGCTTGCGTGATCGCGTACCGGTCAGAACAAAGCAACGGGTACCGCCCCTGATACAGTGCGCCGCCCTGAACAAACGGGATCACGAACGAGTGCCAGATCTGCTCACTCGCATCTATCGTGTCGTGACCAATCGCACCGAGTTCATATGCACGTTCTCGTATGGCATCGCCCTCATTCCCGAATCGCCCTGATGTACTCACATACACGGTGTGGACGTCATACCCCTTGTCGATCAGGTAAGGCACGCAAAAGGAGGTATCAAGCCCACCGGAGAAGGCGAGCACAACGAGTGGTTTCGTGGTCATGTGGATACTCCGTATGAATCGGTCAGCCGACGAGCGAGGCCATAAGTGCTTTCTGGACGTGAAGGCGATTCCCCGCTTCTTCAATGATCAACGAGTTAGGCGAGTCCATGACCGCATCGGTCGCTTTCACATTCCGACGCGCCGGGAGGCAATGACTGAACACCGCGTTGTTCGTCAGATTCATCTTCTGCTCGTCAACAATGAAGTGCTTGTTCGCATCACGCATGAGCTTTTCCTGATCCCACTTGCCGAAGTAGGGGATTGCGCCCCAACTCTTCGCATAGATGATCTCTGCGTCCTTATACGTGTCGTCAATGTCGTGCGAGATTGAGAGCGATCCGCCGGTATCTTCTGCGTTCTGCTTCGCAAACTGCATGTACCGATCATCAAGGAGGTACTGCTCGTTCGGGCAGAGCAATGTGACATCCATCCCCGCACGCGTTGCGATCATCGCTGCTGAGTTGGCAACCGCGGTATTCAAAGGTTTGGGGTGGTAAGTCCAGGTCAGGACGTACTTCTTCCCACGAAGATCGCTCGTTCCGAAGTATTCACGCAACGCCATGAGATGTGCCAGTTCCTGGCACGGATGTGTGATCGTCTCCATGTTGATCACAGGCACGGTTGCGTGCTTCGCAAACGAGTTAAGCACCCTGTCTTGTCGATCGATGCCCCAATCTACAAACTTCGGGAATGCACGGACCGCGACGATATCGCAATACCGACTCAGCACCCGCGCCGCTTCCTTCGCGTGTTCCTCCGCAGAGCCGTCCATGACCTCGCCCTCTCCGAAGCCCATCTCCCAAGATCCACCCCCGGGTTCGAGGACAACCGCGTGCCCGCCGAGCTGGTGAGCGCCGATGTCAAACGATGCCCGGGTACGCAAGGACGGGTTAAAGAAGACAAGCGCTATGGATTTTCCTTTGAGCAACGGTTGGATGGGGTGTGTCTTGAGTTCCATCGCATGATCAATCAACGAAGAGATACTCGTCCAATCCCAATCCTGTGTGTTCAGGAAGTGCTTCGGGTTTGTCATGACTTCCCCTCCATGATCTCTAAGAGTTGGTCGCAGAGCGATTTTGCCATCGTGTTCGATCCGGTCGCCAGAAAAATCGTGTCGTCGCCTGCGATCGTCCCCAAGATCTCTGGGAAACTCGATGCATCGATCGCGCTCGCGACAAAGTTCGCATGACCAGGTGCGGTATGGATGATCGCGATCGATGCCGCCTGCATGGTTTTCAAGGCGTGAGATCGAAGTATCGCACACAGTTGTTCTCGTGTGCCCTGCGATTCAGTCGTCGGCAGTTCCGAAGGAAGCAAGTACCCACAGGATGTGCGAATCGCCCCTAGCTCGGAGAGGTCGCGAGAAATGGTCGCTTGTGCCACATCGATCCCGTGCTTCTTGAGTTCGTCGGCCAGTATTTCCTGTGTCTGGGCAACAGGGCTCGAGAGAAGTTCTTTCAACAGATAGTGGCGGCGCGACTTGCTCATGCAAGACTATACGATGGTGTGAATAAATATTCAAGTGGTATCTGAAGAAAACTACCACTCACGAAGAGTGCTGGTCAGGGCTGTTCTTCAAGTGCACTAGGGGCCGGATGTCTCACTGTTCATGCAAAAAGTGAGCGCCGCCTTCAGATGTATCACCATGAATGCAGGCTTGTTGAGGTTATTCAATGGCTACAAATACTGGATAGAGAAGGCAACTGATGTGAGTGGTCAACTGTCGCGTGGTGCAACCACAACGCGGCGTTCAAGGTCAGGCACCCA
>SPJK01019425.1_pt1 | contig 51273 bp, 45 predicted proteins | sample 3741771 | NCBI WGS metagenome assembly SPJK01 (sample SAMN10925997, study PRJNA522277) | cold seep metagenome | isolation source: Elba SIP-enriched marine methane seep metagenome, extraction at timepoint T2 | place: Italy: coast of Elba, Mediterranean Sea
AGTTCGATGCCCCGCACCAGCGCATCCACTCCATCGCGAAGCGTGTCATGGGGTTGCGTGACGAAGGGAAGACCGAACAGGCGATCGAGATCATCAACTCCACACGAGAATCCGATCTGCATCACATGATCGAGATCTTCGAGAAGACCACCAACGCGATCACCAAGATCTACGAATCGATGCTCGTCATTACCGAGTTCGGTGGACAGAAAGCGGCGATCGCGGTCGACGGCGTCTCCTTCGTTGCGGATTGCAAGGACTCAGAGATCGAACCGCTCCCCGATACCGCGGAGAACACCGAGTTCCTCTCGGGACTCGTGCATCAGACGGATGGTTCGTACATCCTCATCGCGGATATCGAGAACATCTACGCCCACGCGTGCGTCGGCGAGTGATCGAAACGGACAACCCAGTTCCTCTCAGCCGTCGTGCCTTGGGTCCGGCGGTTTTTTCCATTCCATGTCCGGGTCCTTATGCAGGACCCCGGCGCTCTGCTTGATGCAGCGCCGACACGCGATGACCTGATCGTCGACCGGGCTCACCCAGTGCAACCCGTCGCGCCCGTTCTCAAGGCACAAAACACACGCGTGCTCACGCGGGGGGGTGATCCCGGTATCGAGGTGCACGAGTTCCATGAACGCGATCGAGAGGCAGTTGCCGCAGATCAGGGCCCCACGATGCCCTTCCACCATGGGGCGCTGCATGTCCCACGCGGATTTGCAGAAATCGCACTTGAAGACGAGGTTGCCGTCTGGTCCGGGTTCATTCATGCGGTTTCGCTTTCCGTATTGCCCATCAGCTGATGACGCGCCAGGTTGCGATAGATCGCGCACCGTTCGAGGAGTTCATCGTGCGAACCCTGATCGATGACCTGCCCGTCCGCGAGGACCACAATCCGGTCCGCGTTGAGCACCGTGGAGAGCCGGTGCGCGACGATGAGGCTTGTGCGATCCTTGCAGAACTCATCGAGCACCTCGTTGATGAGTTTCTCGGAGTGCGCGTCGATCATCGAGGTTGCTTCGTCGAGGATCAGGATCGCGGGATCGCGGAGGATCGCGCGAGCGATTGCGAGGCGTTGACGCTGCCCGCCGGACATCGTGAGTCCCTGCTCACCCACGGGGGTGTCGAGACCCTGATCGAGTTGCTCGATGAACTCCATCGCACGCGCATTGCGTGCTGCCTGTTCGATTTGCTCGCGTGTCGCGTGACGATTCCCGTACGCGATGTTCTGTGCGATCGTGCCTTTGAAGAGGACGACTTCTTGGGTGACGACCCCGATCTGCTTGCGGAGGGAGCGTACCCGGACGCGTGCGATATCGATCCCGTCGATGAGGACGTGTCCGTCATCTGGATCGAACAGGCGTGGGATCAGGGAGAGGAGTGTTGTCTTGCCACACCCGTTGGGTCCGACGAATGCGACGGTTTCGCCGTGCTTGATTGTGAGGGAGACGCCGTTGATCGCAGGGGTGGTCGCGCCGGGGTAGATCACGCGGACATTATTGAACTGCAGGGAGTCGTGATGCCGCCCAAGCTTGGAGAGCCGGGGCTCGTGCCCGGGTTCGGGTTGCTCGTTGAGCAGGCGATGGAGCCGATCCGCGCCTGCGCCGGATTGTTGGATGTCGTTGATCAGTCCCGAGAGCGGCTTGATCGACGAACCCGCGATCCCCAGCGCGGCGATCACCGTGATGAAATCCGATTTGTCGAGTGTGCCATCGAGGATGAGCTTCGCGGAGATGATCGTCAACGCCCCGAGCGCGAACATCGTGATGAGTTCCGCGAGTGGGCTGGCGATCGCGCGAGCCGTGCGGACCTTCATCTGTTGGCGCAGGACTTCCTTGTTGATCCGCCCGAAACGACCGGCTTCGTACCGCTCGGTCGTATGGACTTTGACGACCCGCATTCCCTGAAGCGCTTCCGTCGCGGCGCGGTACAGGTCCGCTTTGCTCGAGAGGGCACGCCCCGAGGCGCGCCGGATGCGTTTGCCCAGCCTGCGGATCACCGCGGCAAGGATCGGCATGACGATGAGTGCGACGAGCGCGAGCTGCCAGTTCGTAAAGATCGCGACGAGCAGCGCAACGATCCCCTTGAGAATGTGCGCCAATGCCTTGGACAACATCGCGACAAGCCCTGCGGACAGCGCCTCGGTATCGTTGACGATCCGAGAAATCGCATCCGTAGGCCCTTCCGAGACAATCGTCTTGAGTGGGAGCTTGAGTACCTGCCCAAACGCCCGACGGCGGATTCGCGCCACCGTCGTCTGGACCACGGTATACGCGATGTACTGATGCCCGAAGTTCGCGATCGCGCCCACAACCGTGAGGCACGCAAGGATCACCATGATCAGGACGATCGATTCGAAAGGATCAGAAGGCAGCTGCGCAATCTGCTCGGACGAGAGCATCGCAAACAGGCCGTTGTCGTCCTGCGCGGCTTTCTCCATCGCGAACTGTTGCAACCCGCCCGAGTCGGAATCGAGGAGGATGTCGAGAGTCGGACCCAGTGCTGCGATCCCGGCGCCGACGCCGCCTGCGGAGAGGAACGCGAAGATCGCGCCGAGGATCAACCACCCCCGCATGCGGAGCATCTCTTTCGCGTATGTCCAAAAAGCGTCCATGGAAGAGGTATTGTTCGTCGTCGAGCGTGAGAGGTACAGGGGAACCCCAAAAACGGTGTTCTTTGCTCAATATCGGGGATCTGAAGTGGTTCGCATCAGATCTGGACCCGTTCTCGGGTGATCCGGATGTGCTTGGGGGAGTGGAGTTCACCCGAGTTCATTCCGGGGCACCCCTTGGACGCGTACGCCCAATCGCGCTTGCTCGCGAGGTTCGAGTCCCAGAACGGCCAGGTCCGACACTGTTCGGGGCGAGACTTGTACACGCTGCAACCGGTTTTGCCCGTCTTCTCATCACGCGTGAGGAAGACGCAATCGTATCCGTACCCCGTCTTGTTCTCGTTGAGCGATCGTCCCACGATCGTTTCGCGGGTGTATTGCTCGTAGAACTCGTCCTTGGGGATCTTGAGATCCTTCGCCATCGCGCCTGCTTCTTTGTCCGTGAAGAGGACGAACCCCGTCGGACCGGTGCAGCAGTTCCCACATTGGGTGCAAGTGAAGCGCAGCCCGATCTCGCCCGTATCGGTTTTGCCCGTCGGGTCGGGTTTGTCGAACCACTCTTGCGCTGGGACTTTGCCGCTCATGATGAAGATGACTCAGGGTGGCGCTGGATGACGACGAGGGTCTGATCGTCGTCACGATCCAATCGGTTGGTGAACTTGAACAGGGCGCGATGTACATGATCAATCGCGCACTCCGGTTTTCCCGAGCAGGTATCGAGCGAGTCGATCAGACGCTGCACGCCGAACTGCTCCGCTCTGGTGTCGCGTTGTCCAGCGTGCATCGAGAACTCGTGTGCTGGGCGGTTCGCGGTCGCTTCCGTGATCCCGTCCGTGTAGAGGATCAGGGTGTCTCCGGGGTGCATCGTACATGAGTCGGACGTGAAGTCCTCGTGATCCATGATCCCGAGGGGCAAGGTTGCCGCACTCTCAATCTGCTCGATCGAGCCGTCCGCACGTCTAAGCAGGGGTGGGTTGTGTCCGCATCGGGTCCAGGTGAGATTCCCGTTACTCGGATCGATGATGCAGAAGAACGCGGTTGCGAACTCGCCGTTGAGATTGGACTGGACGAGTTTTTCATTGCAATACCGCGCGATCTGGGCAGCATTCGCATCGAGATCGTTCTCGTGGTTGTTCAGGTCGGCATAGCAACTCAGGATGGTGCGCATCATCGCCATGACGGTAGCTGCGCCAGGGCCATGCCCTGACACGTCCGCGATGACAATCCCGAATCGCCCATCATCGCCTCGGACATAGTCGTAATAGTCCCCGCCCGCGACGTTGCTCGTCAGGTAACTCGTGGAGAGCGCGAGCCCTTCGAGCTTGGGATTCTGCTCGGGGAGGAGCTGGCGCTGAATCTTCGCAACTTGCTCGAACTGCTCCATGAGCTGAGCATTGAGCGATTCCGCCTGTTTGCGGAAGACCAGATTCCGCGTCGCGGTGCCCATCAGGTTCACATCGAGCAACCCCGCGATGAACGTGTCCAACTCGGACCAGTCCGTGCGTGTGTGGAAACTCAGCGCCCAGTTGAGCGCCTGCCCGTCGTCGTAGGACGGGATCGCGGACACGGCACGCACGCGCGACGCGTCATCGCCGAGCACCTTGCCCAATACGGGATCCTGGGTGAAATCAACATTCGTGATGATCTGTGGAGATTCCTGCGCGATGATCCGCCCGATCAACCCGCCCGAGTAGGTGGGCAGCGCCATCCACTCCTTCCACGGGTCACGCGCGTTCTCATTTCGCAGCGTGTCCATCGGGTTGGTGGTGTTGGTGATGACCCGCGTGAGCTTGTACTTGCCCTCGGGCAGGTCACGCTTGGACACGGAGATGAACGCTTCGCGCGGGAACCGCTGCCCAACCCAAGGCCCGAACGCTTTGAGCATCTTCGCGGGGTCCTTGACGGCGCTGACATCGCGCAGCATCGACTCCAGACCCGCGACACGCGGATCGAGCGACAGATCCACAACGGTACCTTCCGCGCTCATCATCTGATCCGCGGGTGTGTTGCCCATCACGAACACCCCGACTCGATCGATGCGCTGAGCGTGCGTGCTTGCTCGAGCATGACATCGACGGTTTGATGAAGCTCGTCGCGTTGATCTTGCGGGAGCAATGGGATGTTAATCCGTACGTTCCACGCTGCGGATCGCGCCGCGGCTTCGCCGAGCACGGCCGCAACGCCCAGATCGGATTTGAGCTGCTTGTTCGTCGTGCCGACGAGTTGTTCACAGAGGCGCAAGAGTTCGAGCGAGAGCGCGAGCATCGCACGAGGCGGGGTGATCGCGCCCTGCACCGCGTCGTCCCATTTCTCGATGCGTACGGGGTCGTCCTTATCGAGTTTCCACAGCGCGTTGAGCTCGCCGTACCCCTCCGCGTCCTCGTCGCCGAGTTGGAGGAACATCAACCGGGCGCGGGTGAGTCGCGCCATCGCGTTCTGGTTCGCGTCCTCACACTCCGCGAGTGATTTCTTTCCGAGCGAGTAACTCACGACCATCGCGGCCGTTGCCGCCGCGGTTGCGCCGGTGATGGCTGCGGACGCGCCCCCGCCGGGCGTGGGCACCTTGGCGCTGAGCGACTCGAGGAACGATCCCACGGGCTGGGACGCGATGGATTGGGCGGCTGTTTCGCTGCTCATGGTTCAATGGTAGCCGATGTCAGGCGCGGGCTTCGTGAAGAAACCGTGCGTGCGCAATAGTGGTAGGGATGATCTCGTCAGGTTTGTCGTCTGCCCACGCGAGGAGTTCGTCGAGCGTGACCCATCGGGTGTCGTCGTACTCCCAGTTCAGATCGAGCTTGTGCTCATCCACAAGCACGATCCCGACATGGATATCGGTTGAGCCCGAGATCGGATCGTGAACGAGCGAGACGGGCGCTGCAGGCTGCTTGAGCACACTGATCCCGATCTCTTCGCGGACCTCACGATCGACCTGCTTGAGAAGGAACCTGAACCCGATCGATTTTCGGAGACGGGGTGGCTCGATCCCGCCGCTCGGTCCGAACTCCCAGCGCCCGCCGTACATGTGGGAGTGCGCCGAGCGCTTGCCGACAAGGAATACTGTCGCATCTCGTTCACGATCGGGTCTGGCGATTACGGCCGTAACTGCCAGCAGCGATATGCCCAAGTCGATGGTGGCGCGTACGGCGTGATGCTTGTACTCGCCCACCCGCGCCGAAATCACACCGGTGAGCGGGTCGTAGGCATCGAATACGAGTATCGGCGCGTTAAAGTACTTCGGGTTCTTCGCGCATAACGCATTCCATGCGTCATCGATAGTCCGTTGTGTATCTGGATGAAGCTTGGGTGCCGCCGATCGTTTGATAACGATCCTGGTAAAGTCAATCAATGACGCGGTTCCGGTGTTCATCCTCAGCTCAGGTACCCACCGAGCTGCCCGCCCAGATCGCCGAGTCCAAGCTCTTCCGCTTCCTTGGAGATCTCTTCCTGCACGCGCTGCTGGGCTTTTTCCGTTGCGTCATTGATCGCGTCCTTGATGAGTTGCGTCGCAAGATCGCGGGTCTTTTCATCAACAGCCATCCCTGCGAGCAGCGCGGGATCGAGGGTGAGATCGAGGAGCTTCATCTTCCCGTTGACGATTGCTCGGCAGGCACCGCCGCCCGCTTCGCCCTCGATACGCATCGCGTCGACCTTGGCCTTGATCCGATCGCCAGCTTCCGCGAGCTGCTCCTTGTTCTTCATCAACGCGCCGATGGCCTGCATTGCTTTGAGTTTGTCACCGAACATATGGGTCGTCCCTTCGATCAATCAGTTGTTCTTCGGATGCACGCGTTTGACCTCGCCCTCGAAGATATCGAGTACGGTCTTAACGAGCGGATCGTTCTCCACTTCTTCGGGAGTCGGCCCACGAAGTTGCGGACGAGGGGGCGGCGCATGGGGCTGCTCAACGGCCGGCGGCGGTGTGGAGGGTGTCGATGCGGGTTCTGGCGCGACGCGTCGTTTACCCGAAGGCGGCGGGTCCTTGAACCCAGGCACATTCGCCTTGTTGGGCGCTGCGGGCGGGGTTTCGTTGAAGCTGGGCGAAGCCGGTGGTGCGGGGTGCGATTGCACCCGAGCCGACGACGCCCTCACGCTTTTTTTAACGCGGGCGCTCCGGCTGCGGTGGCGTTCCCGCCTGCTTTGACGAAGGCCGCGACATCCGCGATCTTCTCCGTCATCGCGAGTCGAACCATGCACGCGTCGAGCAGCGCCCGCGGCGCGGGGGACGACTTGATGGCGCGTTGCACCGATTCGCAAAGCGCGATCATGTGCACGAGCCCAGCCGCGTCGAACTGACGCGCCCGCTCGAGCTCCTGCTCGCGTGACTCGGGGGAGAGCTCGACGAGATCGGTGTCCTTGCCGCACGATCCGAGGACCATGAGATCGCGGAACCGATCGAGCAAGGATCCGAGGACCTGATCGCCGGACACGCCGGTGGAGAGCAGGGCGCCGGTGTTCTTGAGGACCGTTGCGGGGTCGCCCTGCGCGATCGCGTCGATGAGATCGCCCAGCAGCTCACGCTCAGGGAGCCCGAGCAGTTCTTCCAGGAGTTTGACATCGAGCTGCTTCTGACCCGCGGCGAGCAACCGATCGAGCAACGAGAGCGCATCGCGCATCGACCCGTTCCCGAGCCGCGCGAGCGTGAAGATCAGATCCTCGTTCGCCGTAAACCCTTCCGAGTCGATCAGCGCCCGCAGATGCCCGGCGATGTTGCTCGCGGGGATGTTCTTGAAATCGAAGCGCTGGCAGCGCGATTGGATCGTCGCGGGGACCTTGTGCGCTTCGGTGGTGCAGAGGATGAACTTCACATGCTCGGGCGGCTCTTCCATCGTCTTGAGCAGCGCGTTGAACGCGGCTGTGGACAGCATGTGGACTTCGTCGATGATGTAGATCTTGTACCGACCCCGGAGTGGGCGATAGGCGCTGTTCGCGATGAGCTCGCGTGCTTCCTCAACCTTGTTGTGGGACGCCGCGTCGATCTCGATGACATCGGTATCCCCGCCGGCAAAGACGGCGTCGGCAATGTCGTCCTTGTGCTCGGGGTTGTTGAGCTCGTTGGCGAAGATGCGCGCCATCGAGGTTTTACCCACCCCGCGTGTCCCAATAAAGAGGTACGCGTGGTGGACGCGGTCGGAATCGATCGCTGCCTTGAGCGTGCGGGCGATGGGTGCCTGTCCGACGACTTCGTCGAATGTGCGCGAACGGTGCTTGCGTGCGAGGGCGGTGTAGGCCATGGAATGAGTGTATCCCGAGGCCGAATGCGTCGGGAGCGCGGATCCGGCCAGTTTGTCGAGGAAAACACACAACCCGCCCTGGTCGATGCCCAGGACACCGACGGCACCGGATGACGGCCGCTTATGGCTGCTGCGGTCAAGCCCTGACCAGGTTCACGGGCCACCCGTGCATCGGGCCCGGGCATCGACCAGAGCGGGTCGTGAACGATGACTATAGGTATGACACGCATCCCCGCCAAGGGTGGAGTCCACGCGGTTTTGATTGCGATCGCAACAATCCGCGATACAATACCTTGCGATGATCTGGAACGGATTCAGACGAAAGAAAGTCCTCGACGCGGGCGCTCGATTCCGCGCGGAGCACTCGCGTTTCCTCACGCTTGCGATCCTGTCGGGTCGTCGATACCCGCGGATCCCGTCCAAGCGAGTCGATTCGGGTGGGTTCGGTGGGCTGATGAAACTCGACGAGGGTGAGAAGCGGGCGGCGATGTGGTGGGCGGCGGCGCTCAAACGGGTCGATGACCCGAGCAAGTAACCACTCCAATTCCTCGATCCGGGGAGATTCAAGGTCGTTTTCCGCGATTCTGTCCTATTTCGGGGGTGTCTGAGCCGATATCGTCCCATAGATCGAGATGATGGCGACCCCGCTATCCTTGTGTACGTACCACCCGACCCATCCACGCATGGAGCGATGATTCCAATGAGTGAGACCACAGCGACCGAACCCAATGTCCAAAAGGCACCATTGAACCCGCGTTGGCGGCTGAAACTCGGCGTCATCGCGTTCATCGTGTTCCTGGTCGGGTGCTGGGGACTCTGGGACGCAACGAGCGTCTACCCCAATCGCGGGAAAAAGTTCGCGGATTGGGCGAAGTGGCAGTACCTCGAGGAATCGAAGAAGGCTGACGATGAGGACTTCGGGATCTTCCTCCGCGAGACGAGCGTCACCGATCCGGAAGCTGAGCTCGAACGACTCAGCGCGACGGAACGCATGACGCAGAACCGTCAGGACGCGGCGAACCCCAACTCCTCGCGATCCAAACGCGCATCGATGCAGAACGCGCGTCTGCAATGGTTGGAAGCGCTGGAGATCGTGGGGATGCTCGATGCGGAGCACACGGTCATTGAATCGCCTCAGGGTGAACTGGATACGCTGCGTGAGAAGTGGTCCGCGACCTCGACGAACCCCAAACCCTTGAGCGGGTTCGATCTCATGTCGCAATGGCTGATCATGGGGGTGTGTTACTTCGTAACCCTGATCATGGTGATCCACATGATGCGTGTCGCGTCGCAGAGGTACACCTTTGAGCATTCCACCAAGGCCCTGACCCTCCCGGACGGGTCGAGCATCATCCCAGACGATCTGGAAGAAGTCGACAAGCGCAAGTGGGACAAGTTCATCGTGTTCCTGAAGATCAAGGACGCGCACCCCAAGCTCGGTGGGCAGGAAGTCAAGATCGATACCTACCAGCGCCTCCTGATCGAGGACTGGGTCCTCTTGATGGAAGAGCAGGCCTTCCCCTCCCAAGAAGGTGATGATGCGCCCAACGAACCAGTACACGATGCGCCCGAGTCTTCGGATGATGAACCAACCATTGCGTAACCCGATCCGCGTGGAGGATTTCGCGTGAGTTGGGAGATGTGGGTTATCGCGTCGATCGCGTGCATCACGGGAATCAGTGGGATTCTCTTGGTGGTGCTTGCGCTCCCCGGAATCTGGGCGATGGTTCTTGTTTCCGCGATCTGCATGTGGTGGCGCCCAGAGATTATCTCCTGGCGCGCCGTCGTGACCCTCGCGTCCATCGCGGTAGTTTCCGAGATCATGGAGATGGTCGCGTCCGCAGCGGGCGCGAAAAAGTTCGGCGGGTCCAAACGAGGCGCGGTCGGCGCGATCTTCGGGACCATGATCGGCGCCATCGTCGGGAGTTTCCTGATCCCCATCCCTGTCGTCGGCACAATCGTCGGCGGGATCGTTGGCGCGGGGATCGGCGCGATGGGGGTTGAACGCTCGATCGTGCAGATGTCGTGGAAGGACTCGATGAAATCCGGGTCCGGCGCCGCGATCGGACGCACGATCTCGATCTTCATCAAACTTGGGCTCGCGATCATCGCGGCTTTGTTCTTCGTTCTCGCGGCATTCGTCTAATCCACACACACGATCACTCGGGGTGCGATATACTGCGCCCAGAGAGATCGGTTCATTTACTGAGGAATACACACGACATGCCTGACAGCCCCGCGCCGGCACCCGAGCAGCAGCACGCCCCGAGCAACAAGGAACCCAAGTTCTATGTGCTCGATACCAATGTCCTCCTGCATAACCCCAGCGCGCTCTTTGTGTTTCAGGAAAACCACGTCGTCATCCCGTACCCCGTCCTCGAGGAACTCGACGCGATGAAACGCCGCGAGGATGACGTGGGGCGCTCCGCGCGTTCCGCGATTCGATCGCTCGATCGTCTCCGCCGCCACGGCAAGCTCATCGAAGGGGTCCCGCTCTCGATGCTGGGAGCGCAGTCGCAGGGCGCAACAGGGACACTCTCGATCGATATCAACGATCATGAGCGTCCCGCGATCCTGTCCGCGGACAAGCCCGACAACCGGATCATCGCAGCCGCGTGGGCGCTGCAGCACGAGAAGAAGCGCGTGACCTTCGTCTCCAAGGACCTCGCCGCACGGATCAAGTCCGATGCGTTGGGCATCAAGTCCGAGGACTTCCTCAATCAGCAGGTCGATGCGGACAAGCTCTACTCAGGGTTCATCGAACTCGAGACCTCGAGCGCCGAGATCGATGCGCTCTATCGCGATCGCATGCTCGCGGTCGAGGACCTTGCGGCGTACCTGCAGGTGAAAAACGCGGACGGGGAGACCTACACGCGCGAGCTCACGCCCAACCAGTATGTCGTACTCAGCGATGTCGAGGACGAGGCGCATTCTGGTCTGGCACGTCGACTCGCGGATACTGAGCACCTGATCCCGGTTGCGTCGCAGAAGAAGCCCACTTTCGGGATCGTGGCGCGGAGTGTGCAGCAGACGATGGCGCTGGATTTGCTGCTCGATGACGACATCAAGCTCGTGACCCTCTTGGGCAGCGCGGGCACGGGCAAGACCCTGCTGGCGATTGCGGCGGGGATGGCGAAGGTGTTCCAGGAGGAGCGCTACGAGAAACTGCTCGTGGCGCGTCCGATCATGCCCATGGGGCGCGACATCGGGTACCTCCCGGGCGATAAGGATGAGAAGCTCGGCGCGTGGATGCAGCCGATCTTCGACAACCTGACCTACCTGATGTCCACCCGTGGCGCTCCGAACCAGAACGCGGAGAGCAAAACCACGGAACAACGGATCGACAAGCTCGTCGCGGACGGACGCTTGGTACTTGAGCCGTTGACCTACATCCGCGGGCGGAGCATCCCGCACCAGTTCATGATTGTGGACGAGGCGCAGAACCTGACGCCGCACGAGGTGAAGACGATCGTCTCGCGTATCGGTGAGGGGACCAAGCTCATCCTCACGGGCGACATCGGGCAAATCGATCACCCGTACCTCGACTCGTCATCGAACGGTTTGAGTTACACGGTCGAGAAGATGCGCGGGTTGGGCATCGTGGGGCACATCACCCTGCAGCGATCCGAGCGGAGCACCCTCGCGAGTCTCGCAGCAGAGCGTCTGTAAACCAGATCAGGTATGGGTCACCCGTTCGTGTTCTCGCTCGCACGGGTGTTGTACTTCGTACGCTTCGCGTCCTCGATCAGCGTCTCCACACGGTTGTACTGGGTGCGGAAGTAATCGCGCCATTGCTCGTCGCGTTCGCGGAGCTGTGCCTGTTTGATGGTTTCGAGGAGGGTGCGATCGCCCGTGCCGAGCATTTCGGCGCTGCGTGCGAGCCCACGCATCGCGGGAAGATAGTACTCGTCGCGCTGGAGCGCTTTCTTGTAACTCTCGAACGCGTCCGATGCCCAACCCACGCGCTGGTACGCGAGCCCGATGTTGTAGAGCGGGCGCGGGTCGGAGGGTTCGATGCTCGCAGCGATCTGGAAGGCGCTGACCGCGTCCGCGTAGTTCTTCTGCTCCATGAGGAGTTGCCCCATGTTGTTCCACGCAGCGTAGAGCTGATCATCAAGCTCGAGGGCCGTGCGGTACTCGTCGAGCGCCTCGTCGTGCTTGCCCATTTTATAGAGTTCGGTCGCCTTCGCGTAATGCTCACGTGCCTTGGCTCGGTTCTGGCGCAGGACCTGCATCGCGGGGTCGATCTCGTTGAGACTCGCGGAACGATTACGGACCGGGCTCGATCCGCCGCATGCGCTCAGGGTTGAGCCTGCGACGATGACGCATGCGCCGATCGTGATCCGGGTCAGGGTGGATGCGGTGATGTTCGTGTTCATCGCGTTGTTCTCCTTACTGCTTCCGCTCGTATCGCGCGAGCACCACATCCAGGGTCCACGTCGTCGATCGTGGTTCAATCACGATCTCACGTACGTGTAATCCGGGTATCTCTTGTTCCGCGAGACGGACCCAGTTGAGCAGGTTCTCAAGTGATTTGTCGCGGATGTTCTGGTATGGGTATGTTCTGAGGACCGCGTCGCCTTCCGGGCGCGAGCTCTGATTTTTGGGGAGCCCGATCGTGCTCAGACCCGCACGCTTGCCCAGCGCGTCGAGGTTCGAGAGGATGTCAGGGAGAGGCTGAAGTATGTCGTCGTCAGGGCTCGAGTCCAGTGTTGCCTGGAGGGTTTGAATCTCCGTGATCAACCCTTCGATCTTCACCAGATCACGCGCTGCCTTTCGGTTCTTCTCGATCGAGGATGCGCGAGTCTGCCACGCGACACCAAGGGTAATCAGGGCGATGAACAAGAGAATGATGCCAAACACGATCAGGTGTCGTGGTGCGTTGAGGCGCTGCTGGTTCTGGGCTCGTGCTGCGAGCTCGTACCGATCGTCCGCACTCAAGCGAGCATGGTTCGTGTCCAAGGTGCTCATTCTTCACCCTCCAGATCGTTCCAATCCGCAAGCAGGGTCACCTGGATCGTCTCACCCCGAGGCGTGGGGGAGAGCGAAGTCCGCCAGTTGAGCATCTTGTCGTCGATGGCCTGCAAACTCCGCAGGATCTGTTCCGCCTGGGCGATGTCGGAGACGTTGATCGCGAGTGTGACGGTCCGTGTATTGACGGTGATCTTCGTCACGTCAATGTTCGGCGTGCCCAGCACGTACGACACCGTTTCGAGCGCCTCGAGCATCGGTTTGGGCAATGGGAACTCGACAGGTGCTTTCGCCTTCTTCATCGCGATCAGGTTCGATTCGAGATCGAGCACCGGGGATCGTGAGAAGAGCAGGTTCGAGTCGTACACGTTGATGATCTCGCGTTTCTCTGCATCGATCGCGCGGGTGTCTACTTTCACCGCGTTGGCGCGGGACATGAACTGCCACGCGAGCAGGAAGACGACGCACGCCGCGGCGGTGAGCGCGAGCCCCGCCCAGCGGAACATTGATCGGTGCGCCCGAGTTGGCCGCGCGACGAGTCCCTCGATGGATCCGAGCGACGCGGTACGTTCACGTTGGGCGATGCGTTGGAGTGTGGCACCGATGGGGTCGGGCTCGCCGAGCAGATCGAGGGTCGCGTCGGGCCAGCGCTGGGTGAGGGCTGCGCCGAGTTGTCCCGCGTCGTAGGGCAGTTCCTGATCCGGATTCTCAACGTCTGGGGAGACGGGCGGGCAGATCGGTTCGCCGAGCACGACGACACGCGATGGGCTGACCCCGATTTGAGAGGACCAACCGAGCCAATCCGATGCGAGGCGTGCAACATCCGACGCCCAGACCATGGCGCGGGGTTCGTGCTCGCCGTGTACACGCCGCAGTCGCGAAGAGCCGGCACAGATGAGCTCGCCCTCGCGGGACCATGACCAGATCAGACGCGCATCGATTGGATCGATCGCGACGATGGCGCAGACGGGCGCGTCCGAACTCACGATGCGCTGGGCGCCCGTGTTCGCGTCCAGACCAGGGTCCCACGCGGTGCACAGCGCGTGCCAGATGCTGGTGTAGATCTCGGGGCGGATCCCCTTGGAATCGAGTGTGTCCTTGAGCAATCGACCCGGGACATCGGGGATCGCAAGGATTCCTCGTCGTGCGCCCGTTGAGGTCTGGTCCTCACTGAGCGTTTGGAAATCCATCTCGCGGGGCAGGCGTGGGAGACGCTCGCCCAGGGCGCTGTGCTCGATGGGTTCGAGTTCGTCCGGGTCGTGCTCCGTAGGGCCATCACTCACGACAGCGTCGAGCGCGTCGGAGTTCGCGTCTTCGGGTTTCACCCAGGTACACGCGGTACCATCCGAATCGAGGACGATCGCGTTGAGGTTCTTGGTCGTCCCCATGTCGAGGCGCTGCTTGACCCAGTCTGCGGCTTCCTCGATCGTCTCCACAATCAAGTCCAGGTCCGCGCCTGGGTTGACGACCCACGAGTCATCCGTGTGCCCGCCGACGAGCCGGATCCCACGCAGGACCATCCCGCGATCAGTTCTTCGGATGTAGCACAAGCGATCGCTCAAGGGATTAGTCCGCTCTCGTCATGGTGAAACGTGGATAACTGTAGAACGAGATTAGTCGTCACGCCGATCGTCCCGTCTCTGAACGTTCGCGGGTTGTCCATCAACACTCGAGTTCCCACGGATTCGGACCAAGGGCTCGGGCGTTGGGCGTCGTGTTTCGTTCTCCGGCGGGAGCCCGCGTTTCTCGCGTTCGAGACGACGGCGCGCCGGTTGACGCTGACGCGGAGGGAGTGATTCGATATACGCCTCCTCTTCAGCGGTCAGCAATGATCCGTTTTCGGGTTGCACCGCGACGGGTGCAACGTCGTCGCCGTTGACCATGGTGACTGATGCGCTGGATTTGGATGCGAGATCAATCGTCGCATTCCCCTCTGAATCAGATACGCGGATGTAGTTGGGAGTCACGCGATCGATCTTTACATCATCGAACTGATCGTCACCCGCTTTGGCCATCTGACCAACGGAGACGATGCGCTGTTTGCCGTCGATGCGGATGAACGCGTGCTGGGTCGAGCTTGAGTTGATGAACCCGATGTACTTCACCCGTCGGAGTAGGTTCGCGTCATCGACTGTTGGTTTGGGTTCGTCGTCATCATCTTTCTCGTCGACGGTTGGTTCTACCGGTTCAGATGGGATGTTGGGTGCGTTATCAAGCAGCGACAATCGTTCCGAGAGCCCGACGGTGTCCACACGCTGGGATCGGAACGGGTCGATCTCGCGTTGATTGGAGTCACCCGCGCCGGACGTAGTTCCGAATGGGAGCGCGTTGTTGCGGGTCTTGGTGAGGGTCGCGCCCTTCTCGTGTTCCGGGAGCCCGACCACGCCGACGGCGACCGCGCCCAATACGCACAGCAGCGCGCCTGCTTGGGCGCCGATGGTCCATGTCTTGGCTTGTGATCGTGTGAGTGGGTTCGTCATGCTCGTTTCTCGGGTTGGGTGTCCGTTCCGTTGATATCGGCTCAGAACGCGGGTTTGTCCCACTATCCAGCCGGTTTCTCAGGAAGATCCCGGACGTGTGAGTCTAGGAGAGTGTCGTGGGGGTTGCTCAGTAGAGCTGGGAGAGATCGTACTGGGCATCCAGATCGAGTTCCCTCCAGGTGATGAACGCACCGATCTCCGTGGGATTGCCCGATCTGCTGCTATTACTGCTGCGAAGATTGGTGACTCCGCCGTAACGCGCGATGAGTTGTCCCTGACGGATCCCGCCTCCGGCGCGGACTTCGATGACGACCGCCCAGAGCTCGATATCCGTCGCGAAGACGCGGAAGAGTGCAGCACGTTGTTCCGAATCCAACCCCGCAGCGGTTGCCACCTGGGTCAGTTCCGTTCGCGAGATCGCGGCTGCGTTGTCGCGGATCGAGTAGAGCTCGGAGATGAACCGATCCGCCTGCGAACCCGCGACGACCCGCGCCGCGGCGTCGAGGACACGATCGCTTGCGGATGAGATGCTGATGGTAAATGGACCAAAGGGTCGGGTCTCGCGGAGGAACTGTTCTTCTGTCGTGTTCGCAGCGAGATTGCGGAGGATCATCCCGCCCTCTTGGATCGCGGTATCCGATTGGTTCGTGAGGTTCGAGAGCGCGGCGCCCTGAGCATCGAGGAGGAACACGGAGACTTCTGACCCGTCCGCAAGCACGATATCCATTGCGTGCCCAGTCTCGGGTTCGAGCGCTTCGTTGAGCTCGCGCCCGTTCTGTTGGCGCAGCCATGCACCAATTGCTTCCTGCAGACCGCGTCCGAGATGGTGCTCTTGATACTTGTTGACCTGACGTCCGACGGATTTGGTCTGGGCGCTGAATCGCATCATCGCGAGCCCAATCCCCATCGACACGACAAGCAGGAGCAGCACCACCATAACGAACGCGAACCCACGTTCGTCGGATTGAGATTGGGCGTGATTAGTGCTCATGAGTCGTCCGAGAAATCAAATCGGTTCCCACCGGGCCCTTGCCCGCCGTTGCCGCCGGGTCGGGTGCCGCCGCCGCCGTTCCCGGGTCGTCCATTCCCGCCACCTCCACCGCCACCGTTGGTGTCGTTACCGTTCGTTCCGGTGTCATCGGTGCCGGTGGACGTTCCTGTGGATCCTGAGTCTGTCGCGACATCGAGGGGGTCGTCGCCGAGCACCCAATCGACCTCGAACATCCACGATGCGTATTGCGAGTTGGTAAGGATGACCTCGAACTGGGCGTACGCGGGCAGGTCGTCCATCTCCAATCCGGTGTGCTCCGTGATGAACTCGTCTTCTTTGTAGAGTTCCCACATGCACCGATCGATGCCATGCAGCAGCGGTATCGCGCCCGAGAGTCGTTCGCGGATATCCTCCTCAGACCCAACGGTATCGGGGAACGGCCCGTACCCAGCGCTGAGCTGCTCGGCTTCGTACGTCAGGATCGGACGCCACCACAGGGTCCACTCGGGCGCTGCACTCGGGTCACGGGCGGATTGGAGTTCCGCTTCTGATAATCGGGTGCTGTTGGATGTAAACAACCCGAGTCGCTGCATGATCTTCTCGCGATCACCCGATTGACGCAGCTCGAACACGCCTCGCGTGATTCCTTGCGATCCATCGAGCGCGGAGAAATCGAGCGAGTCTTCCTTTGCCTGAGCCGTGTACCACTCGGAGGCTTGCGACGCGAGTCCAGAAGGCACCGGGGGCGTGGCGCACACAACCTCAAGGCGTTGAGGCAGCCAGCCGGTAGAGTCGGGCTCAACGGTGTAATCCGTCTCGAGGATTAATCGCGGGCGTTCGGATTCATCTTCCTGTTCTGCTTCGGCTTCGCTCCCGGCGCGCACCACGGTGGTCGTGTCCGCTTCTTTCATTTGCAGCGAGAGCATCGCACGCGACAACGATGTCCGCGCGATGTCGAGCTCGTTTGTCCGCTCGTAGCGCATCGCGAAGGTGCTCTCCGCGTTGCGGAGCGCGACGAAGATGCTCAGGGTCCCCGCGAGGACCATCCCGGACAGGACGAGCGCGAGGGAGACCTCGATCATCGTGAACCCGTGCGCGCGATGATGTGGATTGCGACGTGTCATCCGCCCAGGTCCTCCATCATCGACTCGAACAGGCGCTCGAGCCCGCCCGGTTCTTCGAGGAGGGTCTTGAGCGAGTCCGGGTTATTGAACGCGAGTGGATCGATCAGGCGTGTGATCTCACAGTTGGGCACCTGCGTCGCGAACGAGCGTGAACCCCCCGATTCGCCGTCGAGCCAAACCCGAACGGTGATGAGTTTGATTCGCGACAGGTTCGCACCCGATCCGACGCCGCCGGAGGAATCGTCTTGCATGTTGTCGAAGACGAACTCGACGGGCGCTTCATCAAGGGTCCATCGGTACAGATCGATGTCGTACTCGATCGGAAGGGTCTTGTCGGGGAGTGATTCGCGATCGTCGATGTATTGAAGGATCAACCGGTTCGCGAGTTCCGCAGCGCCAAGGCGTTGATCCATGCGACGTTGCGCCTGGGTCATGAAGGAGACGCCGCTTGCGAGGGTGGACGCGACCAACGCGAGCAGCACGCTTGCGAGGACGGATTCGAGGAACGTCACCCCGCGCCGGGTCGTGTACCGGCGTGTGCGGATCGCGTATTGGCGCTGGGGGTGGTTCATTGTTCCGATCTTTGGTTGGGATCAGTCCGCGTTGATGTCCATGGTCCACACGTTGATGTCGTCAGCCGTCTGCAACTCGCCGTCGGGCCCGGAGCTGATCAGGTCGAACGCCTGGTTCTGTCCGGGTGCGCGGTAGTAGAACATCTGTTCCCACGCATCGAGCTCCGTGCCCGGCTCGATGTAATCGGGGATCAGCGCGCCGATGTTCTCCGGCGGGGTGTTCGCGTTGCTGACCATATAAGAGTTGATCGCGGTTTTGATCGTCGTCATGGAGGTCTTGGTGACCTTGACGCGTGCACGTTCGATAAAGCGGGGTACCGCGAGCGCGGCGCCAGCCATCAGGAGTCCGAGGATCACGAGGACCGCGACGAGTTCGATCAATGAGAACCCGCGACGCGCTGTTCTGTATGTCCGCATGATGGTTGCATCGATGCGTTGATCGAGCGCGTTGTCATTGTTCGTCGTGGTCATCCTTCTTCTCCCGTAAGTCACTGCGTGCATGACGCTTGAGTTGATTCGATATTGCATTCTACCGCCCGCTCGGGCGTGGGGTCGTTTGGATTGTGTCAGAGCGCCCCGCCGGCCATCGAGAACATAGGCATCATGATCGCGAGGATGATGGTGCCGACGATCAGGAACAGCAGCACGATCAACAGCGGCTCGAGCACCGCCATCAGGCGCGCGGTTTTCTTGTCCACACCCGCGGCATGGTCTTCCGCGAGCGCGTTGAACGCGTCCTCAAGATCGCCGCCCTGGTCCGCAGCAACGAGGAGCCGCCGCGTGGACTCGGGGAGGGTTTCGACCTTCTGGATCAGGTTACGGAACACGCCGCCCTCGATCAGACGCATTCGCATCCGCTGGAGATCGCGATTGAGCTCGGGGTGGGTGATCGCGGCGCTCGACACTTGGAGCGCATCGCCCAAGGGGATTCCTGAACGCGACATGGAGGACATCACCGCGAAGAACCGGGTGAGTTCCTGCTCCATCACGACATCGCGGACAAAGGGTGCGCTGCGGGTCATCTTGATCCCGAGCTTGATCAACCCGGCGCGGAACAGGAACGCGCAGATGATGAGAAGGATCGCGCCGATCGCGAAGGGGATGAAGTTTGCCTGGAGGAAGTTGCCCAACCCGAGCAAGGCCCGCGTGATCCCGGGGAGTTCGATCCCCGCTTTTTGCAGCGAGTTCCCGATCATGGGGACCACAACGATGATCATGACCAATGCCGCGATGATCGCGAGGGTCAGGACAATCGCGGGGTAGATCATCAATGTCGCGGCTTTGCCGGAGACTTCGAGTTGTCGCCGCGCACTCTTGGCGAGTGAATCGCACGCGCCCGCGAGATCGCCGGTCTTCTCGGCTGCTCGGTACGTCGCGATCGTGACGGTATCAAAGCTTCCGACCTGTTTGCACGCATCCGCGAAGCTCGTCCCTTGCGAGACGAGATTGCGGAGACGATCGATCCGATCGCGATTGGGTTTGGACACGACACCCGCCGCAACCTCGAGCGCTTCGGTAAGGGTGACGCCTCGCGAGACGAGTTGGGCGATCTGGGCGTCGAAGGCCGCGTGGTCCTTGAGGGACATCTCGACCTCGTTGCTCGCCCAGTTGGGGAGTTTCCAGGTACGGACGAGGGTCTGTTTGTCTTTCCTGAGGAGTTCCGCGAGGGCGCGTTCGGATCGGGCGTTGCGGATGCCCATGGACTTGCCGCCGCTCGACTTGTTCGCGAGATAGAAGAAGGAACGGGATGTGCTCGCGGCTCGGCTCATGTGTCAGATCTTGTTCTTCGCGCGTCTGGGGACCCGAAACAGGGTTTATCGGGCAAATCGGTCGGTTTTCGCCGATCATTGTACGATCGACGCGGGGACAAGTGCGGAATCACCCCAAGTTGAACGCACAACGACGCTTGGGCAACCTTGATGCACGAAAGAGCTTGATTCAACGGGAACTTACGCCAGCGCATTGATCCCAACGGGCACAGGCGGGACAATATCAGACGCCCATCCACGGCGATCCGTACCCCCTCTCCCCTCTCCACGAGATCATGCATGACCACAATGCCCACGATTGAGACCTCCAGCGCCGATTCCACACCCAGCGAGACCATGCGATCGCTGATCAAACACCACGCGGGGGTTGGGCTGGAGTACCGCGAGGATCGCCCGGTCCCCGTCCCCGGGGCGCGAGAGGTGCGAATCAAGGTCTCCAAAGTCGGGATCTGTGGCACCGATCGGCACATCTGGGAATGGGACGAGTGGTCCGCCAATCGCATCCCCGTTGGGATCATCACGGGTCACGAGTTCGTCGGGATCGTCGATAAGGTCGGGTCCGCGGTCACCAAATACGAGCCCGGGCAGCGCGTCAGCGCCGAGGGGCACCTGACGGACGGCGTCGATTACAACTCTCGCACCGGCAACGCGCACATCGCGAGCGATACCACGATCTTCGGGATCGATCGCGACGGGTGCTTCGCGGAGTACATCGTCGTCCCCGAGGACAACGTCTGGCCCGTCCACCCCGACATCCCCGACAAGTACGCCGCGATCCTCGACCCGTTGGGCAACGCGGTGCACACCGTCATGGCTGCGGGGGTGAGCACGAAAACCGTACTCATTTCCGGCGTGGGGATCATCGGACTCATGGCTGTCACGGTGGCGCGGGCTGCGGGCGCGAGCCGGATCTACTGCACGGACATCAACCCGCCGCGGTTGGAACTCGCGAAGAAGCTCGGCGCGACAGACGCGTTCGATGCACGCGACGATTCGTGGATTGAGCAACTCCGCAAGGAAACCTACGAAGGGGTTGATGTGCTTCTTGAGATGTCGGGTGCGCCCGCGGCGATGGATCAGGGGTTCCGCGCACTTCGCAACGGCGGCACCGCGGCGTTGTTGGGTCTTCCCGCCAAGAGCGTGGACTTCGACTTCAACAAGCACATCATCTTCAAGGGATGCACCGTGCTGGGCATCAATGGGCGGAAGATGTGGGACACCTGGTATCAGATGGAGAAGCTCCTGCTCTCCGGGCGTCTGGAGCTCGACGATATCGTCACCCACGAGTTCCCGATGAAGGACTTTGAGCGTGCATTCGAGACCATGATCTCCGGCGAGGGGATCAAGGTTTTGATGAATGTGAACGGGTAAGCGTTATCCGTCGCGACTGAACCGCTCGTGGCATTCGCTGCACGATTCGAAGAGTTTCTGGATGGTGCCGTACGCGTCGTTGATCTGTTCGCGTTCGATCTGTTGTTCGAGCAATGACGCGAGATCGCGCGAGTTGCGGAGGAGTGTCAGGAACTCGTCGCCGCCTTCGATTGTTTCGGGGTCATCCTCCATGTCGCGGAAGATGTTGTGCATCTGACCCGCGAGCGAGACTGGCGCAAGATCGGGGTGGTCCTCGGGCGCTCGGAACCCGTTGTCCGCGGTGTCGTTGAGCAGGTCGCCCAAGCGCGAGAGCTCGCCCATCCCCTCGACAAAGTCCGCGACGACAGCCCGCTCGACGAGCACGATCGAAACGTCGTGGAGTTCAGATTGACTCAGCGGGCGAGCGTCCTCCGCAGCCTTCCAGAGTCCCTTGTACTTGGGCGATGTCTTCGCGATCGTCATGAACTCGAGCGCCTGCTCGTTGGTGATCTCGCCCGCACCAATGGCACCCACGCAGATGGCTGCGGGTCCACGATGCTTGCCGTGGTGGCAGTTCACAAAGATTGGGCGGGGCATGGTCGCGATCGCGTGCGCGAGTTGCCTGGATTGCTCGTCCGTGATCCCGTCATACGTCGTGGGTATGTGCACGACGCGGATCCCGTATTGGTCCGCGAGCTCCTTGTTTGGTGCGATTCCGTCGACGGAGATGACAGTTTTGATTCCCAGGGCTGCGAGCTCGTCGTAGGCGGGTTCGCCGACGGGTTCCGCTGCGGAGTAGAGATCAGGTGTGAGCGCGTGCAGGTTATGCAGCGCCGTGTGTTCGTGGTGTGATGTAGTCTCGTGATGTTGCGATCCAGCGCACCCCATGAGGGTGGTGCCGAGCGCAATCGACATGATGATGGTGGTGATGTGCATGGGGGAAGATATGAACAACAACGCCCGCGGGTTGCGGGCGTTGCGTGTGATTCAGAAAGTTGCCGATCTCTGACCAGTCCGATTTAGTCCTCGGGGACGTTGTCCGACGTGACGATCTCGCGGAACTTGGTGCGGAGCGCATTGGTGATCGGCCCTTCACCCTCGGAGATCGTGTGGGTCCCGGTCACTTCGAGGTTGTCGTGCGTGAGGACCTCACGCACCGCGATCATCTCGGCTGCCGAACCGGTAAGGAAGACCTCGTCGGCATCGTAAACCTCTTCGATCCCGAACAGCTTCTCTTCAACCTGAAGATCGAGCATCGGGCAGAGCTCGTCCTTGACGAATCGACGGGTGATTCCTTCGAGGATCCCGACCTCGCTCGGCGGGGTGAAGATCTTGCCGTTCTTGACGACGAAGATGTTGTCGCCCGAACCCTCGGAGACCTTCCCATCGGTCGAAAGCATGATGACTTCGAGGAGTTGGTCCTTGGGGTCGGTGATCCCGAGCTTCTTGCTCAGGTGGATCGCTTCGCACTTGGCCATGATATTGTTGAGGTAGTTGAGCGTCTTGATCCGCGGATCGAGACACGCGATGGGTGTCTTGGGGCGCTGCGCGAGCGCGACACGCATACCTGATTCGTACATCTCCGGCGGGAACAACGCGATTGTATCCGCGATGCAGATGACCCCGGCCTTGGGGCATTGGTACGGGTTGAGCCCGAGCGATCCCTCGCCTCGGGTGACGACGAGACGGATGTACCCGTTCTTGATCCCGTTTGCTTCGACGCACTGGCGCTGGATGTCGATCATCTCCTCACGGGAGACACCGATATCGAGGAAGATCTTGTCCGCACACTCGTAGAGCCGGTCCATGTGTTGGCCGAGCTTGAAGATCTTGCCGTTGTAGATGCGGATCCCTTCGAAGATCCCATCGCCGTAGAGCAACCCGTGATCGAAGACAGAGACAGACGCTTCCGATTTGGGAACCATCTTCCCGTTGACCCAGATCATGGGTTCGCGGGCGGCACCTGAGTGCGTCGCCTTCGGGGTCGTTTCCGTTGCAGCCGTGGGGGCGCTGGTCATCGATGTCATGTTATCCTCCATGATTACGCACTCCGTTGAGCGGTATGTATTCTAGCTTTTCTCCGGATTCGCGGCCTCTAAATCGGGCGGGAACCGTCGAAGTCACCCAAACGTTTTGCAAACAGATCGGGTGTGCGTTTGTTTTATCGGCCGGATCGTATACCACGCGTACGGACGAAATGTTTCGATCTGCATCCGAAACCGATGCGATCATTCGCGAAATCGCTTGCTTCTTGCAAAAAACGTGTTTTTATTCTCAATAGACGACGTGATATCGATTCAGGTTCATCGAATCTGAGATTACCCACCTGTGCGGATCTCGGCGTCGAGTGCCGATTTCGCTTTCTCGGCGAACAGATCGACTTGTGGATCGACCTCTTCGTGACGGAGGGTGCGTTCGTCGTCGCGGAATCGCAGGCGGAGGGTGACGGATTTTTTGCCGTCGCCGAGCTGCTTGCCTCGGAAGATCCCAACGAGCTCCCACCCCACGCACTTGTCGAGCGCGAGTTCGGCTGCGAGTGATTCGATCGCCGACCAGCGTGTTGATTCGGGCACGATCAGGGACAGATCGCGCTCGATCCCGGGGAACTGGGGGAGCATCTCCGCGTTCGACTTCGGCGGGTACGCGTCGATGAGGGTCGCGAGGGTGAGTTCCGCCCCGACGAGTGGGTGCTCGAGCTCGTGTGCTTTGAGGGCCGCGTCGGAGATCAAACCAAACCCGCCGATGAGGGTGGTGGTGTCATCGTGACGGACACTGATGCGAGCGTACGCGTCCGAGTCGTACCCCTTGTGCTCGGGCTTGGCGGGTTCGACGAGTGTCGTCGCGTTGTGCCCGAACACGGATTGGACGATCGTGTCGATCGATCCACGCATGACGCGGGCCGCGCTCTGGATGTCGTCGTGCTTGGGTTTCTTGCCTTCGAACGGCACATCGATCAGGAGCGCGAGCGATCGGTGCTCTTGGGTCTCGCGGGTACCCGATTTCTGCGCGAAGCACTGGGCGTGCTCGTACAGGCGGATCCCGCCAGGCGTGGAGGTGCGGGCGCTCTGGTTCGCGTGGCGTGTGGCGAGCAACCCGAGCAGCACGCTTGGGCGCAGGGTGGGCTCGGCTTTGCGTCGGTCGTCGTCGACCGCAACTAAATCGGTGCCGGTGCGCTGGAACAGCTCGCCCTTCTTGGGCGAGGTGAACGAGAAGGTGATCGTCTCGAAGAACCCGAGCCCGGTGAGGGCACGGGCGATCGTGCTCATCGCGCGTTCGCTCGTCTGCGGCTCGCGCGTCCGCACGTGGAGGGTCTCTTGTACCGGGATCACACCCAACGAGCGGGCACGCGCGACTTCCTCGATCAGGTCGATCTCGCGGGTCACATCGTGCGAGCGATGGGGCGGGATGATGCATCGGAGTGTGCCATCGGATTCGATCGTGGTTGTGAAGGACAGCGCGTTGAGCAGGTCGGCCATCTCTTGTGGGTCGGTGGTGACCCCGAGCATGAGATCGCACCGATCCGGGCGGAGGGTGATCGCTTTATCCTCGGGGAGCGCGGCCCCCTGAGAGAGGACACCCTCGGCGAGTTGCCCGCCGGAGACTTCGCAGATGAGCGCGACAGCACGCTGGGCGGCGAAGTCGATGGATCGCGGATCGATCCCGCGCTCGAACCGGAACGCAGCGTCCGTGCGGATCTGCAGGCGGCGCCCGGTATTGCGGACCGAGACGGTGTCCCATGTTGCCATCTCGAAGACGACGGTGGTGGTGTTCTCGTCGACCTGTGAGTCGTGCCCGCCGATGATCCCCGCGAGTGATTGGGGGCGCTCGGCGTCCGCGACAACGAGATCGGAAGCGCGGAGGGTGTGCTCACCCGCGTAGAGGGTCTTGACCTTCTCGCCGGGCGTTGCTTCGCGGACGATCAGGGTCTTGCCCGCGAGCTTGTCGTAATCGAACACATGGCACGGGTTCCCGAGCTCAAGGGTGATGTAGTTCGTGACATCGACGACATTGTTGATGGATTTTTGCCCGAAGGACTCGATGGCCTTCTTCAACCACTCGGGGGACGGGCCGATCTTCACATTGCGGATCAGGCGTGCGGTAAACAACGGGCACCGATCCGGGACCCGGTTGTCGAGGGTGAGCTCGTCGCCGATCGGTGCACCGAGCGAAGATTGGTTGATCTCTGGGAGGGTTAGCACGCGGGGCTTGTCCGCGTATCGGGCAGCCGCGATCTCGCGCGCGATCCCGACGTGCCCGAGGCAATCGCCCCGGTTACTCGTCACTTCGACATCGAGGATGGTGTCGCCTTCGAGCCCGGGCTTGTGCTCTTCGATGGGCATCCCCGCCTGGGTCATGATGTGATCGACCTGATCAGCGGTCACATCGCCGGGGGTGAGGTACTGATTGAGCCAACGCAGTGAAATATCCATGGGAGCAAAGGATAGCCGGGTGATGCCCGTAAGTGCGGCACCTGATAGACTCTATAGATGATGCAAACGATCCGAATATGCGTGTTGATGGTGATTGGGGCGGTTCTCGCGTCGTGCTCGACGACGAATGAGCGCGACCCGATGGAGTTCTCCGAGCAGCGCCCGAGCGATTTCACCCTCGGGGTGGTGGTATTTGGCGACCCCGATTCGACTGAACCCGCGATGCGTTCAGCACGGTACATCATCGAGCCCGGCGGGACCCTCCGCGCGTCGTTTGGGGAGGGGTCGGACGGGCTGACCTATCCGCCTATTACGCGGGGGGTGCACGGATCGACCCTCGACGCGATCTGGGATCGGGTGCGTTCGATGGATCTCGAAGGCGACGACTGGCGTTTCGTCCAAGCGCCCGAACAGTTCCACGCGGAGATGGGGTCGAATCGCGGGTTTCTCCTCGAGATCCGCTCGGGCGTGACGTTCAGCGCGTGGAGCACGGGGATGGACACCCAATCGATGCGAAGCCTCACGCGAGAGCTTGCGTCACTCGCGTGGGTGACGGACTGAGATCCGCGGGGCGTGGGTCTACGCTTCCTTTGATATGAGTGATACTTCAACGATCGTCGGCATCGACCTCGGCACGACCAACTCGCTTGTCGCGTTCGCGGATGCGCACGGGGCTCGTGTGCTGGGTGATGAGGGCGCACAGGTGATGCCTTCGGTTGTGCGGGTTGAGCGGGACGGATCGTTCGTCGTGGGTCAGGAGGCTGCGGATCGGATCGTGGAGATGCCCGATCGCACGATCAACTCCGTGAAGCGCCTGATGGGGCGATCACTCAAAGACGCGCAGCCCGATCTCGCGTACCTCGGGTACCGGGTCGTGGACGGCGAGCACGATACGGCGCGGGTTCAGATCGAGACGGATGCGGGAGAAAATGTGTACTCGCCTCAGGAGATCAGCGCGGTTATCCTGCGTGAGCTCAAGGAGCGCGCGGAATCGGCGCTGGGGCAATCGGTGCAGAAGGCCGTCGTCACGGTCCCTGCGTACTTTGATGATGCCCAGCGACAAGCAACCCGCGACGCGGGGCGGCTCGCGGGCTTGGAAGTCGTGCGGATCGTCAACGAACCCACCGCAGCCGCACTCGCGTACGGAATCGGAACGCGCAGCGATGGACAATCACAGACGATCGCGGTCTACGACCTGGGCGGCGGGACCTTCGATATCTCGATCCTGCGATTGGTGCCCGGTGAAGCGGAGGGCGAGACGGACTTCTTCCAGGTCCTGTCCACTTCGGGCGATACGCATCTGGGCGGCGACGATGTCGATCACACGCTCGTGGCGATGTTCACACGCGAGATCGCGGAGCAGTTGGGATTGGATGAAGCCCATCCGATGGAGTCGTTCGACGCGTCCACGCGCCGGGCGCTCGTTGGGTTCGCGCGGGCGATCAAGCACAAGCTCAGCGAAGATGATTCGGCGCAGATCGCGATCGATCTGGGCAACGGCAAGTCCTACGCACGCACGATCACGCGCGACGAGTTCGAGTCGATGATCGGCGATTGGGTGCAGCGTTCGCTCGACGCGTGCACCCGCGCCATCCGCGACGCGAAGAAGGCGAACGGGAATGAGCCGATCGAGATCGATTCGGTCGTGATGGTTGGGGGGAGCACGCGGATCCCGATGGTGCGCGAGCGCGTGGGGGCGTTCTTCGGGGTTGAGCCGTATACCGCGCTGGACCCGGATCGGGTCGTCGCGATGGGGGCCGCGATGCAGGCGTCGATCATCGCGGGCGCCCAGCGCGGCGAGGGCTCGTCGTCGTTGTTGGTGGATGTCATCCCGTTGTCTTTGGGCATTGAGACGGCGGGGGGCGCGATGGCGAAACTCATCATGCGGAACTCGAGCGTCCCTGCACGCGCGGTCGAGCGGTTCAGCACGAGCGTAGATGGGCAGGTGAATGTCAAGATCCATGTCGTGCAGGGCGAGCGGGAGATGGTCGAGGACTGCCGATCGCTGGGCGTGTTTGATCTACGCGGGATCCCGCCGATGCCCGCGGGGGTGCCCAAGCTCGTCGTCGAGTTTTTGATCGATGCGAACGGGGTCTTGAGCGTGTCGGCGATCGAGGAACGCTCGGGTAAGCGGGCGCAGATCCAGATCGTGCCCAACCACGGGTTGTCGCGCGACGAGGTGGATCGGATCGAGCAGGAGAGTTTCAAACATGCGCGCGAGGACATGAACCGTCATCGCGTGGTGGACCTGATCACGAACTCCAAGCTCGACATCAAGTGGATCAGCGAGCGCTTCGAGAAGTTCGGCGATCTGCTCGAACCCGAAGAGCATTCCACGCTTGCCAAGGCGCTCGAGGAGCTCCGATCGTTCGTCAACAAGGGTGAGGACGATTGGACAAGCGTCGATCCCAACGCGTTCTACAACGCGAAGGACGCGCTCGATCGCGCGAGCGTGCGCTTGCAGGAGATCGGGATCGCGCAATCGCTCAAAGCGGATGAATCACAAGGAACATAGGGCGTGAACGAGGACACCCACCACATCTCGCGTCGCGACGAGCACATCCGGGTGGGCGGTTTGATCATCGGGCTCGTGGGTGCGATCGTGGTGTACCTGCTGCTCGCGAATGCCGGGGACCTGACCGAATCGGGTCAACGACTCGCAGCGGTCGCGACCCTCATGGCCTGCTGGTGGGTAACTGAGGCGGTGCCTCTCGCGGCGACGGCGCTCGTGCCCGTCGTGGTGTTCCCCTTTCTCGGGATCCTTCCCGTGAAGGAAACAACCAGTTCGTACGGGCACCCACTGATCTTCCTGTTCATGGGCGGGTTGATGCTCGGGAAGGGATTGGAGCAGTGGGGGGCGCACAAGCGCCTGGCGCTGATCATCATCCGAGTCGTAGGAACAAGCCCGAAGCGGGTCGTTGCGAGCGTGCTGTTGTGCGGCGCGGTGCTCAGCGCGTTTGTGAGCAACACGGCGACGGCGATGATGATGCTTCCCATCGTCGCGTCGATCGCGTCGTTGACGACCGGGTCAATAGAGGACGACGCGGGCGGCCATAAAGCGAGGTTCCATACCTGTCTCCTCCTTGCGCTCGCGTACGGGTGCTCGATCGGCGGCGTTGCGACGCTGATGGGGACGCCTCCCAACGGGTTCATGGCCGGGTTTGTGGAGCAGGAGCTTGTGATCACGATCAGTTACGCGCGCTGGCTGGGCATCGGGGTACCGATCACGCTGGTCCTCCTCCCGCTGTGCTGGGCGTACATGGTGTTTGTTGCACTCCCCGTTCGCGTGGGCAAGGTGCACGGCGGGGCGCAGCAGATTCGCGGGATGCTTCGTGAACTCGGGCCCATGTCACGACCTGAGTTGAGCGCGGTGCTCATCTTCGCGCTCACGGCGATGATGTGGGTGACGCACGGGTGGATCGAGGAGGCGCTGGGGTTACCCAGGGTGCACGATGCGTCCATCGCGATCTTCGGCGCGCTGTTGATGTTCATCATTCCGAGCGGGAAAGAGCACCCGCGCCGGATCATCGCGTGGGAGCAGGCGCAGACGATCCCGTGGGGGATCCTCTTGTTGTTCGGTGGCGGGCTCGCGCTCGCGTCGGGGGTGTCCAATACCCAGCTCGATGTCTGGATCGGGAATCAGGTCGCAGGGTTAGGGAACCCGGGTGATCTCCCGTTGCTCGGGGGGGTGTGCGCCCTGATCGTGTTCCTGACGGAGATGACCTCGAACACCGCAACGACGAGCACGATGCTCCCGGTGTTTACTGCCCTCGCGGAGGGTTTGGGGATTGCGCCGATCAAGCTGGTGCTTGTCGCGACATTGGGCGCGTCGTGCGCGTTCATGCTTCCTGTTGCGACGCCTCCGAACGCGATCGTGTTCGCATCAGGGAAGGTGACGATCAAGCAGATGGCCAAGGTCGGGTTCGGGTTGAATCTGATCGCGATCGTGGTGATCACGCTGGTGGTTTGGGCGGGGGCTGAGGTGCTCTTGGGTCTGTAACCCCGGGTGCGTGACGATTGTGCGGGTTAGGTGATAACAGAAACTGGACCGGGTTCAAGGCGAGGCGTGCTGATCCCGATGATGGGGGTATGCCTTCCAATCGGGCGATCCCGGCGGTGTTCATGATCTGTATTCAGTTTGCCTACGCGGGCGGAGTGAACGATGGTCTTCTCGCGCATTGGACGTTTGACGAAGTAGAGGGGACTCTTGCGGTGGATTCGACGTCTACCGGCGCGGACGCAGAGTTTTCAGGCGACTTTGGTTGGGGCGATGGTGTCCTCGATGGGGCGCTCGAACTCGCAGGTACAAACGGCAAAGCAACACTCGACACCATGTTTGATTTCAATGTCACGACATACAGCATCTCGTGCTGGTTCCGTTGTGAGAACGCGGATCGGTTCCGAACGATCACGAGTCGAAACATCGGGTGGCAGAACCGGCAATGGTGGTTGACGATCTGGCAGAACAACTACGGCGGGCACGGGAACGGGGTGCTCGCGTTTCGGATGTCGCCGGTGAGCGGGACCTATGTCGATCTCGCATCGGAAGTGCGTGTCGATGACAACGAGTGGCATCACGCGATCGTGACAGTGGACTCCGAATCCGGCGAGGCGCACCTGTATCTCGACGGTGAACTCGTTGACAGCATCACGGGGTTCTCATCGCCCAAGTTTCCGAATGTGGCGCCCTCGATCGGGGTCGATCCGAGCGGATCGAATCGGTATTTTCTGGGGGCGATTGATGATTTGCGGATCTATGAACGGGTGTTGACTCCATCAGAGCGGACCCAGTTGTCGGGTGCGTCGCCTCAGCAGGTTCGTGTGGTGCGCTGGCGCGAGATCGGTGGTCAAGACAACCCGTGATCATGATCCGGGGATCGGGTTATTGGACGATCGAAGAGCAGTTCGCCTTGCCCAACTCGCACAACCAGACCCAAATGTCGGACTCGCCTGCGCGATGGACTGGTCCTCTATCTGTTTACTATTAGGATTCCGATCTGTTGGGGTATGAGCTTCCTTCGCATCAATCGAATCTTGCACCTTGCCTTCGCTTGGCTCTGTATCGGGATCGCACCCTACCAGGCGTTTGGTTCCGATTCTTCGCCGGGGCTGCGCGCGTACTTCGTGCACAATCTCAGCGGCGTTCGTCACCTCGGGCAGATCGATTGGGCGCAGTACGATCACCTGACCCAGGTGGATCAGCTCAACTGGACGAGTGCAAGAAACCAGTCCTTCTATCCCGATGGGCCTGAAACCGACTTTGGCGCACGGTTCGTCGGACAGATCGATATCCCCGCGGAGGGCGTGTGGAGTTTCTACCTCGGGAGCGACGACGGTTCATCGTTGATCATCGACGGCGAGGTCGTGATCGAGCATCCCTACAGGCAATCGTTCCGCACACGCACGAACTTCGTGTCCCTGAGCGCGGGCAAGCACGATATCGAGGTGCTGTACCACCAGGGCCCGGGTCATACCGGGCTCGTGCTTGAGTGGGATGGGCCCGGGAGCAGCGGGCGCGAGGTCGTGCCCGCGAGCGCGTTCTCGTACCCGGCGCAGGAGCCGAGCTTTGATGCGGGCGGCGATGGGCTGTGGGTGTACTGGCATGACAACGCCGCGCACGCGAGCAATGTCGGGCAGATCGATTGGACCCAGCCGGACTTGGTCGAGACGGTCCAGAAAATCAGTTACCGAAAGACGCGTGGCGCGTTCCGGGTCGGCGGCCCGAGCGATCGGTTCGCAGCGCGGTTCATGGGCGTGATCTCCATCGACGAGCCCGGCGAATGGCAGTTCGAGCTCGGGAGCGATCAATCCGCGATCCTCTTCATCGACGGCGACCCCGTCGTGGTCGATGATTCGAGCCACTCGTACCGGTGGCGATCTGGGAAGAAAACGCTCGGGATCGGCGAGTACACGATCGAGGTCCGGTACTGGGAGGGGTGGGGCGATGCAGGGTTGGGTGTCGCATGGAAATCCCCGAGCGCTTCGTACGCGTCGATTATCCCCGCGAGCGCGTTCCGCCCCGGTACCGGCGCGAGCAACCCGAGCTCGGGCGGTGGTTTGCGTGTCTACAAGCACGAGAACGCCCGGCACGCGAGCAATGTCGGACAGGTAGACTGGAGCGATTACGACTCGATCGACTCGGTGCAGAACATCTATTACCCCAAGACACGCGGCAGCTTTGAGACCGGAGGTCCGAGCGATTACTTCGCGCGTCGTTATGTCGGGAAGATCGAGATCCCACGATCCGGGACCTGGAGCATTGGGCTTGGGAGCGATCAGTCCGCGCGGGTGTATATCGACGGCGTCGCGGTGATCAACGACGCGAGCGGGCACTCGTTCCGGTGGAAGTACGGGAGCAAATCACTCAGCGCGGGGTTCCACGACATCGAGGTGCAATACTGGGAGGGGTGGTCCGACGCGGGGCTCGTGCTCACCTGGCAAGGTCCGGGCGACGATTTCGAGCAGGTGATCCCCTCGAGCGTGCTTTCGCAGAATGATGAGGACCCAACCCTCAATGTCGGGGGCGAGGGGCTGCGCGTGTACTGGGTGGATAACGCGCGTCATGCCCAGCACGCGGGGCATATCGATTGGCAGAACTACGATCGCATGACCTTTGAGTCCAACATCGCGTGGGAGATCACCCGCAACCCGTTCGCGGGTACGACCATCACCAACGATTCCGGGGTCTCCACATCGCAGGGCGGGACACAGAGCGACTACTTTGGACTTCGCGCGGAGGGGTTGATCCAGATCCCGTTCGACGGCGAGTGGACCTTTGGATTGGGTAGCGATCAGTCCGCGCTGCTGTACATCAACGGCCAACTCGTTGTGAACGATCTGAGCGGGCACTCGTTCCGGTGGCGCTCGGGCACGATCGAACTCGAGGCGGGTTTGCATGAATTTGAGGTCCGGTACTGGGAGGGGTGGTCCGATGGAGGGCTGCTCGTAAGCTGGACCCCGCCGAGCGGGGTTGAGGAGGTCATCCCCCCCAGCGCATTCACGCACTCGGAGATCGAGACCCCCTTCGATTCGGGCGGGGGCGGGTTGCGCGCATACTGGACATCGAACGCACGTCACGCTGCGAACGCGGGTCAGATCGATTGGGATCGGCACGATCTGGCAACGACGACCCAGAACATCGCGTATCGGAGATCGCGTGATCCGTTCGATCAGTCCGTGCCCAGCGATTACTACGGGTTGCGTGTGCTCGGGCAGATCGACATCCCCGCGAGCGGGTCGTGGACGTTCGGTTTGGGCAGCGATCAGAGCGCGATGCTGTTTATCGACGGCGAGCCCGTCGTAGTCGATGCGAGCGGTCATTCGTACCGGTGGAAGCGCGGGAGCGTGCAACTGGGCGCGGGCATGCACGACATCGAGGTGCGGTTCTGGGAAGGATGGTCCGACGCGGGTCTGCATGTGAGCTGGTCAGGCCCAACGGTCCCGGTCGAGACTGTGATCCCGCGTGCTGCGTACTCGCTGCGTGAAACCGAGACCCCAACCGCGACGGGCGGGGGATTGCGTGCGTATTGGACAGAAAACGCGCGCCACGCGAGCAACGCGGGGCAGATCGATTACGCGGAGCATTCAAGCACGAGCATCGTGGACAATGTCTCCTGGCAGCGCTCGAGAGTCCCGTTCTATACGGATGGGCCTACGGATTACTTCGGGGTCCGACTGATCTCCAGGCTGACCATCCCCGAGGAGGAGGGGGGCGAGTGGACCTTCTCCATCGGGAGCGACCAGAGCGCGATCCTGTTGATCAATGATGAGCCGGTGATCGTGGACACAAGCGGGCACTCATACCGGTGGCGATCGGGGACGATCTCACTCGAACCGGGTGAGCACAAGTTCGAGGTGCGCTATTGGGAGGGGTGGTCCGACGCGGGTTTGCATGTGACCTGGAAGGGACCCGAGGACGAGTTCGAGGAGATCATCCCCGCGAGCGCGTTCGATGCGTACGAGACCGACCCGGTGTTCGATCCGGGCGAGGCGGCGCTGCGCGTGCAATGGTTCAACAGCACACGCGGGTACACGCTCGATTCGTTCGATTGGTCCACCCCGGTCAAGACCACGATCGAGCCTCGGGTGAGTTGGAACCGGACGAGTTCGAGCTTCGAGGAGGGCGTGGACGCGGACTACTTCGGGATGCGGATCACGGGAACCCTGATCATCCCCGAGGGTGGCGCGTGGGTCTTTGGGGTTGGATCGGACCAGTATGCACGATTGCGGATCAACGGCTCATCGGTCGTCGATGACTCAAGCGGGCACTCGTTCCGATTCCGGCACGGCGAGGTCTTCCTCGAGCCCGGCGAGCACGAGCTTGAGATCCTATACATGGAGGGATGGTCCGAAGCAGGGCTTTTCTTGACGTGGCAGGGCCCGAGCGACGAGTTCGAAGAAGTGATCCCCGCGAGCGCGTTCAAGCCCTTGCCGAATAGCGTGCGCGTGGTGCAGTGGCGTGAAGTTGGGGGAGCGCAGAATCGTTAACGAGTATGGGAGAGTAATGATGATACGTAACATCATGCAAGTCATTATTGCGATTGCTACTATTGGATTTATAGGATCCGAGTTGCACGCAGATATCATCTCGCCTGACCGGTATGAGTACGCGGTCTATGCCCAAGGCAGCGTCTCGATGAACGGTCGTGCGGTTGTTAATGGTCATCTTGGAGCGGATGGTTCGCTCTCGTTGGGAGACGACGCACAAGTTCTTAGCGGTGGCGTGTATGCGAACGGTTCGATGACGCTTCGTTACAGGACAAGTATCAGTGGTCCTGTACTCTGCGGAGGCGCACTAATTGTTCACGACGATTCGATGCTTCTCGATTCAGTACAGTCAGGTGGTGCGATGGTATTGCGTTATCGTGTAGAGGTTCATGGTGATGCGGCCTCACGAGCGTCGATTACAAGCATGAGCGGGGTGAACGTGCATGGTAGCACTAGTCAGTACAGTTCGCTGCCTCATGGCTGGGCAACGCCAGACGAGGCTCCTGCAAGCTTCAATCCGGGCGCCACTGATGTTGTTATCAACCATAGGCAATCAGCAGAGGTAAGCCCAGGCGCCTATGACGATCTAACCATGAGGTCCGGATCAACGATCTTGATGAGTTCGGGAGTCTATCACTTCGATACGCTTTACGCAGAATCCGATGTCCAGTTTCAAATCGATGACTCATCCGGGCCGGTTCAGATTTATGTCCGAGGGAATATGACGATCGGATACCGCGCTCAAGTCCTTCTAGATTCAGGTGTCGGGGATAACTTGGAGTGGTTTATTCGTGGAAACCTGCTGGTTCGTACAGATTCAGACTTCGTCGGCCATATTCAAGCTCAAGGGAATGTAACGTTGCAGGATCGAGTGTCGACGAACGGGAGCATCTACACAAGTGCTGGTTTCTCATCTGGGTGGGATTGCGAGCTCTCGATCGCTCGGTCCTCTGTTTACTATGTTGCGACAATTGGTAATGATACAAACAGCGGGACGAGCATGGCGGCACCGCTGCGGACTGTGCAGGCAGCGATTAACAAGTGCACCGACGATGGTAGTACGATCTACATCGCGCCTGGAGTTTATCCTGAGCAACTCCAGATCGGGATGGGTGTGGGGAGCAGTGTAGCAAGCGGGACTCGGGAATCGCCAATCCGTGTGATCGGTGATGTCAATGGTACTTTCACTAATAGCAGCCCCGGAGCGGTCCGCATCGAAGGCGCGGGGCGTCGCCAGCGAGGTATTCAGCTTCGTGATGTCGATTGCTGGGAGTTTGATGGGGTAAGCTTGTTCGGGTTTACGCAGTATGGTATCTATGGCACGAACTGCGGGTTGACATTCCAGAACGCAACGATCGAGGTGCCTTCTGCTTACGGGATCTACGTGGCTTCCAATGCGGATGTCTCGGTGCGTTCGGTTCGTTTTGATCGGGCGACTACTTCTGGGCATGTGGCGTGGATTCAGCCGGCGGGAAGTGGTGCACCGGTAAATCTTGACTTTAGCAACAACGATATGGCGTTGCGAGGCGATCAGTATCTGAGCCATGGTCTCGGCAGTGGATTTCAGAACTCTAGCAATAGTTGGTATGCAAGGTACTCCTATGGACTCATTGCGTACGGGTTTTCAAGGCGGGCTTGGGGCACGGTCACAATCTGTAACAACATTATGAGTGACTTATACCTTCCGTTGTACTGCTATGTCTACCGATCAAGTGGCGATGTCTATGTCTCGAACAACACCATTTGTGGGTGTCTGTACAGCATATATTCGTACTCGGCCTCGCACAGTGGTGATTACTTTGTAGACAATAATATTATTGCTCAGTGCTACTATGGGGTGTTGGCTTACTACAATCGGAGTTCTGTCATCAGTGTACTTGGTTTGCTGGAGCACGAGATTACCTATAACATGAGCAGTTTTGGAAGGCTCTTTGAGCTCGATGTCATCACCGGTGATCCTCAGTTTCGAGAGCCAGAGGCAGGGAATTTCTCGTTGAGCGATCAATCACCGGGTGTTGACGCGGGAACGATGCGTTCCGCACCAAGGTCAGATATCGCGGGATATCCGCGCCCCCGTGACGGTGACGGCGATGGGATCGCTCAGGTCGATTTTGGAGCTCTTGAGCAGGTATACGAGGGTGAGCTTCAGCGCGTCCGAGTTGTTAAATGGCGAGAAATCGGTTCAGAAGCGAACCGTTGATTATCCCGCGGACGCGACGACGCTTGGGCGTTCGATGAACTGTTCTGCGCCGACTCCCGCGATGAAGAAGTGTTCCGTGTTGCGGACCTTGCCCACACGCCCGACCTTCTCGCCGCGTTGGTTATGGATCCCGATCTTGCACCCAACGTATCGAGGGTGATCGTGATCGATGATCGCGACAGGCCCGATCGGTTCGAGCATCGATTCGATCTGCTCTCGCGCCAGGTACCCCTCGTTATTGAATGACACGATCAGGGTTTTTGCGTCGATCGTGTCGATGACGGATCGGAGCGCGTCTTCTATTTTCACTTTGGAGTTGAAGGCGCTCTTGCGTTCTTTGCAATCGATGCGTTTGCACGCGACGCCATAGGTTTCGAGATGATCCCATCGCACGAGCGATTCCCATACGTGGTAGTTCCCGAGATAGGAATGCTGGTTGTACGGCGGGTCGAGGTACGCGATATCCGCGCTGATCCCGTGTGCGGCGTCGAGCGCGTCAAGGTTAAATGCCCGGCAGGGGTGGTCCTCAGGGTGTGGGAGGATGTTCGGGAGGCGGAGCTCGATGGGTTTGAGCGCGCGGGGTGCCCAGGATTTGAGGTAGGCCATCTGCACGCCCGTCGTCGAATCGACCCGATCGGCAGCCTCGATCAGGCTGGTGAGGATCACGGCATGGAGTTCGGGGTCCAGATCGAGCGACTCGAGATGATTCCTCATCGATTCGATGCGGGCGCCGTTCTCTGGGGTGAAATATCGCGATGCTCGGCAGTAGTTCTCGGTAAACACGCCCTCACTGCCCGGGATAGCATTGAGCTCGTCGATGATCTTTGATGCGTCACGCTCGACGAGGTTGGCGTCCGCCTGGACGTAGCACATCGCGAGGGTATGGGCGTAACTGTTGTGATCGTTCGCGTAGACCCCGAACCCGGCCTTCTTGAGCGCGTGTCCGACCCGGGAGGTACCCGAGAAAAGGTCGAGGACGGTTCCCGAATGAGGGCGCAGGGTCTCGCACACCGAGACGATGTGGTCCACGAGCAATCGCTTTGATCCGAGATACTTGATCACGGAAGCATCATCGGCGACTCGGGGTGGATCTGGCCAGATTGTGCGAGCGAATGCCTACCATACGGGTCGCGGCCGGTGCGTGCTCTTTAGGCATGGGAGTAAGGTTCGCGAGACATAAGTAGAAACAGGGGCCGAGATCGTGCAAACGAAAACGAACCGTGATACGTCCGCCAAGCTTTTGATGGTGTTTCTTCCAAGGGCTGTGGCGGCTGTTGTTTTGCTCGCAATCTCGATCGCGATTGTTGGTTTGCTCTTCGCGACCAAACCCGAGAGTGAGAAACGCGCTCCCGAGCTTGCATCGGTTGTTGTCCACGCGATCGACGCGCACCATCACCCAACCGATCGCGCCTGGTCCGGTTTTGGAACCGCACGCACGATGCGGAGCGCGGACATCGTTGCTGAGGTTTCGGGACGCGTGATCGAGCGTGCGGACTCGATCGAAGCGGGCACCAGCGTCAAGCAGGGCGATCTCATCGTGCGACTTGAGGATACGGACTACATCAACGCGCTTGATGCTGCACAACAGTCCGTCCGCGCGATCGAGGCACAGATCGAGGGACTCGACGTCGAGGAAGAGCAGACCCGATTGCAGGTCCAGTACGCGAGCGAGGAGATCGAGACGGCGAAGCGCGATCTCGATCGGATCAACGAGGCGATCGCTGCGGGCGCGGGCAACGCGGGCGAACGCGACAGCGTGTACGCAGCGTTGCTCCGATCGCAGCGCCAGCTCGCAGCATTGCGTCAGCAGCTCGATCTAATCCCATCCCGCAAGCTCCAACTCCAGGCGCAGCTTTCATCACAACGCGCCAACGCGCGCGTGACGCAACAGAATGTCGATCGTTCATCCATCCGCGCTCCGTTCCCCGGCGAGCTTCAATCCGTGACGCCTCGTGAAGGCGATTGGGTAGCGCTGGGCACGAGTGTCGCCCGGATCGTTGATCTGTCCCGTCTTGAGATCCCGCTCAAGCTCCCCGCGTCCTCGTCTTCATGGGTCCGCGTGGGTGATGAGGTCAAGCTCTGGGTGCGTGAGCCCGTCGGGCAACCCGATTGGCTGGGCACGATCGTGCGCGTGGCACCCGAAGCAGATGTGTCGAGCAGGACGATTACCGTGTATGCCGAGGTTCGTCAGGACCCCACGGACCCGCATCGGTTGTTGCCCGGCCAGTTCGTGCATGGACGCGTCTTGACGCACGACGAGCATGATCGCGTGATCCTGCCCCGCCGAGCGGTCCAGTCTAATACGGTCTTTGTCGCAGGCGAGATGGAGAATCAGGTGCGCTTGATAAAGAAGGTTCCCGTCCGAGTCGCGTATTCGTTCGAGGGAGAACGCCCCGAGATCGACTCGGGTGAGACCCAATGGGTCGCGCTGGAACTCGGGCACGAACCCGACCCGGGCGCACACGTCGTGGTGTCGTTGCTCGATCAGGTCGTCACGGGGATGCGTGTCCGTCTCGATCGCGATCCGGAGATCGAACCCGCGTCCGAGGTTGAGACGACGGCGCTGGAATCCGAAGAGGGAGAAGATGACGAAGGGAGCACCCCGTGAGCCTTGCCCGATTTGGTGTCCGTAAACCCGTTGTTGCGAATCTGGTGATGCTGACGATCATCGGCGCGGGGATTATCTTCGGTGTGGGTCTGCGGCGTGAGTTCTTCCCCTTCGTGGAATCGCGGATCATCACGATCAGCGCTCCCTATCCCGGCGCAGCGCCCGAGGAAGTGGAGGACGCGCTCGCGACAAAGATTGAGGATCGCGTCTCTGACCTGACGGGTGTTAAGGAGATCAACTCCGTCGTCGCGGAGGGCGTCGCGAGTGTCACGGTTGAGTTCAACGAGGGGTACCCAATCCAGGAAGCGCTCCTCGATGTGAAGCGCGAGATGGACGCGATCCAGGATCTCCCTGATAACGTGGACAACATCGTCGTGGATATCCTCGAACCCAACATGCCTGCAATTATCGTGGCGTTGTTCGGGGACGCGGACGAACGCACGATGAAGAACTTCATCATCGAGACGCGTGACGACCTTTTGACCCTCCCCGAGATCACGGACGTTCAGCCCGGCGGGTACCGGCGCGACGAACTCCGTGTTGAGGTGTCCCCCGAACGTGCAATCGAGCACGGGTTGTCGATGCCGGTGATCTCGGATCGCATCCGTGCCGCGATGGTCGAACTCCCAGGCGGGACGGTGAAGACCGATACGAGCACAATCTCCGTCCGGTCCGTCGGCGTCGACGAGCAAGCGGATACCGTTCGCGACATCGTCATCAAGGCGACAGGTGATGGCGGGGTTGTCCGCGTCGGGGATGTCGCGGATGTCTACGACGGGTTCGTAGATACGGATCTCGTCACCCGGTATCAGGGCGAGCCCACCATGACTCTCACGATCTTCCGCGTGGGTGATCAGGACGTGATCAAAATTGCGGATCTGGTGAAGGCATACGTCGCGGGGCGCAACGGTGAACCCAACACTTTCGGCGGGTTGCAATCCGAACTCGCGAGCGCGTGGGAACTCGGGTACGACCGATTCAGCATCGCGGCGCCCCCCGGGACGCTGATGACCACGACGGATCTGGCGCGATTCGTTGAGGGACGATTGGATCTGCTTCTCCGCAACGCGCTTCAAGGGGGCGCGCTGGTGTTCATTACGCTTGTGCTCTTGCTCAACTGGCGGATCTCCTTCTGGGTCGCTGCGGGTCTCGTGGTGTCGTTGCTCGGCGCGCTCACCCTCATGGCCGCGATGGACATCTCTTTGAACTTTCTCACGATGTTCGGGTTGATCATCGTGATCGGGATCCTGGTGGATGACGCGATCGTCGTCGCGGAGAACATCACGACACGACACGAGAAGGGCGAGTCCGCGCTCGTCGCAGCGGTTCACGGCGCGGATCAGGTTGCGTGGCCGGTGGTTTCGACAGTGCTGACGACGATCTTCGCGTTTCTTCCGCTTGGGTTGATGGACGGGCAGATCGGCGATTTCATGAATGTCATGCCCTGGGTTGTGGGGTGTGCTCTCGCGGTTTCATTAATTGAGACCCTCTTCATTCTCCCGATGCATATGGGGCACTCACTGAGGAAGGTCGATGAGATCCGCGAGAACGGGCGCAAGGAGCACCGGTTCTTCCTTGTCCGCAATCTCTCCAAGCTCGAACAGCGCTACGACGAGTGGCGCGACACAACGGTTTCAACCAAGATCCTCCCAGCGTATGAGCGTCTGCTCCGCGCCTCGGTGAGTTATCGTTACGTCACACTCGCAGCGGTCAGCGCGATCCTGATCGTCTCGTTGGGCATGGTCGCGTCCGGGCGCCTCCAGTTCATCCTGTTCGAGACGGACGACGCGGAAACAGTGAATATCACGATCACGATGCCGATCGGGACGCCTTTGGAAAAGACGAAGGCGATCGTCGAAGAGTACGAACGGGTTTGTCTTGATATCCCCGAGATCCAATCTACCTTCGCAATGGCCGGCGCGGTGTCTGATCTTGAAGGCGCGGGTGGGGACTCGTCATCGTCGCACGTTGGGCAACTCATCCTCGAACTCAGCGAAGCTCAGTACCGCGATCGCACGAGTGTCGCGATCCAGGACGAGATCCGTGATCGAATCGGGTACAACCCGAGCGTCAAAAACGTTCGCATGGAAGGCATGAGCGGCGGCCCATCGGGTCCGGCGCTCACGTTTACCGTCGTGGGAGACTCGATCGAGCTGCTCGATCAAGCCGTCGCCCGCATTAAGGGCGTCCTCAGCGAGTACGAAGCGATCTATGGCATCTCCGATGATTCCGATCGCGGACAGCGCGAGATCCGGTTCACCCTCCGCGACGGTGCGAGCGAGCTCGGGTTCACCCGCGCCGATCTAGGGCGTCAGATTCAGGCAGCAGTCTTCGGACTCGAAGCATTTACGTTCGCGGGCAACCGCGAGGACATCGATGTCCGCGTGACGGTTCCCGCGCGAGTTCGCCGCTCGAGTGCCCAGATCGAGGACATGTACGTGTTCACGCCCGATGGGATGCCCGTCCCATTGTCCGAGGTCGCGATCGTCGAAGAGTCGCAGGCATACGCAACCATCCGGCGTCTCGATCGTCGGCGTGCGATCTCCGTTCAGGCAGACGTCTATCGCGAACTCGAGAACCCGGATCAGCTCGCGGCCAAGCTCCGCCCGATCCTTGAGGAGGAGATCTCCGATCTGCACGGCGTGCAGATGGTCCAGCGCGGACGACAGAAGGACTTCGCGGACTCGATGAAATCGCTTCCCGTGGGGATGCTCGTCGCGTCGGGTCTGATCTATGTTGTGCTCGCGTGGTTGTTCGGGAGTTTCATCCAGCCGATCGTGGTGATGCTCGCGATCCCGTTCGCGATGATCGGGATGATCTGGGGGCACATCATCATGGGCTCATCCATGACATTCCTCTCGATGATCGGGTTCATCGCGCTCGCGGGGATCGTCGTGAACGATTCGTTGATCTTCATGGAGTTCTTCAACGAACGCCGGCGCGAGGGGCTCGGGGTCTATGACGCGGGGGTCGCGACGGGCAAGGCGCGTTTCCGCGCAATCATGCTGACCACGATCACAACGGTCCTCGGGATTACGCCTCTGATGCTTGAGACGAGTTTCCAGGCGAAGTTCCTGATCCCGATGGCCATCACGATCGCGTTCGGACTCATGAGCGCGACGTTCATCATCCTGCTCGTGCTCCCGAGTCTGTTGTTGATCTTCGATGACATCGTCCACGTGATCCGTGTCGCGATTACAGGGAACGTCGATATGGATCGCAAAAACCCGAACATCCCCGACCCCGATATCGCGTTCCTCGACAAGGAAGCACACACGGGTTGATGGAGATGAGGATTACTCGGGTGTCACCGTCGCGGTCATCGCTTCGCCGTCGCGGACGATGTTGATGCGGATGGGCATCCCGCGTGATGCGTTCTTGAAGTATCGTCTCAACCGATCGGCGCTGGGCATGGATTGCCCATCGACGTCGATGATGAAATCGCCGCGTTCGAGTCCCATCTCATCCGCAACCGAACCAGACTCGACGTCCACGATTTGGTATGCATCGATTTGTCTGCGACGGGTTGCGCTCAGGCGTTCCGCGAGTGGTCGCGGGACGACCCCGATCCCGAGTTCTTCGATGATCGCGCCGCCGTTGGAAGTGACCTGTTCGCGATCGCGATCCGAGAGGATCGCGGACGCGGTGCGGACGTCCCCGTTGCGGATGAACGTGATCTCCGCGGGCTCGTTGGGCTTGATGAGCATGATCGCGTTGCTGAGGCGGATGAGGTTCTCGGTTGTGCGCCCGCCGATCTTGGTGATGATGTCGTTCTCGCGCAGGTTTGCCTGCTCCGCGGGTCCGCCTTCGAGGATCCGATCGATGACGACCCCGCCGGGGATGCCCATCCGGTGCGCCTGGACCGGGTCGAGCGCCGCCATCTGAATGCCCAGCCACCCTCGTTCGACGTCACCCGTCTCGATGAGTTGTTCCGCGACGGATTGCGCGATATCGGACGGGATTGCGAACCCGAGCCCGTTGTTGGATCCGGTGCGTGAGATGATCGCGGTATTGATCCCCACGATGTTCCCGTTGAGATCTACGAGCGGCCCACCCGAGTTGCCCGGGTTGATCGCTGCGTCCGTCTGGATGAACTCCTGCAGCCCGCGCGATCCCGCGTTCTCGGTTCCGGGGCCGAGCCCGCCGCGTCCCTTCGCGCTTACGATCCCTGCGGTAATGGTCTGGTCGTATCCGAACGGTGAGCCCGCCGCGAGGACCCATTGCCCGATCTTGAGGGCTTCGGAATCCGCAAACTTCGCAGCCTTTAGGTCGTCTGCTTCGATCTTGACCACGGCGATATCGGTCTCGGGGAAGGTTCCGATCAGGTCCGCGTCGATCTCGCGTCCATCGAAGAGACGGACCTTGATCGAGTTCCCGTTCTCGATGACGTGGTTGTTGGTGACGATGTACCCCGACTCGTCGATGATGACTCCGGACCCGAGGCCGCCGTTGACGGCGCCGCGTCGGGTGTTGGTGCGCGTCGTGATGTGCACGACGGAGGGTTCGATCTGTTCCGCAGCGTAGGAGAACGCTTCGGAGATATTAAAAGCCATCGCCATGGCGCGGCTCTGGTCCGCGTCGGGCTCGACGAGGATGGTATTGGTCTCGAGATCACCCGCGTGCGCGAGGGTCTGGGATGAGTAGATCGCTGCGGACCCAGCGAGCAGCGCAAGGGTAGGGATGAGGATTGCTTTATTGTTGTGCATCATTTGCCTCCTACACACGATCACACGTATAACGATCGGCCCACTGACGGGGTTCGATGCAGATTGTGCAATGGGCGCGGGACCCGGGTGTGGTACAGAGGAATGAATGGGATTAACTGATCCCGTATTCCGCCCAACTCGAACTCGTTTCCGTCACCCGGACACGCTCAAGCGTCAGATGGGTGGGTAATGAGAACGAGTTCCCCGTTTTCGGGTCCGTAAACGCCCCTCCGGTCTTCATTTGGCCTTCGACGAACCTGAAGATGCGCTCCGCGAGCACTTCCGTCGTCGGATCCGTCCCTTCCAGAACGATTAACCGATCCCGATATTGCTCGGGGAGCGATTCGAGGATCGCGTCGTCCGAGTTGACCATGAGGGCGTGATCGTACTGATCGAGGTAGTCCTCGACCGCGAGTTTGAGGGCCTTGAAATCGCAGACCATGTCGTTGTCGTCGAGACGATCGGAGCTGATCACGAGATCCACCCGGCGGGAATGCCCGTGGGGGAGTCGGCACCGCCCCGGGTGCTTGGAGAGCATGTGCCCGTTCTCGATTTCGAAGGATTTGCAGACGCGATAGATCATGGGAGGGGATTGTAGGTTCGAGAAGGGGGTGGAGGCGATGGGTCAGGTCCCTCGCGTATCGCCGAACAGTTGGATATGGACGCGGGGGCAATAGGACCATCCGCGCTGCACGCACTCGTCGATGATCCATTGGATCGAGTCGCGATCGGGGACAGAGACCCCCTCGGGCATCAGCATGACATCGTGGGGGGCATACCCCGTGATCCGATCGAGCACCGATTCGATCTCGGGGAGATCGGCGCGAGACGCGACGACGAACTTCATCTGCCGATCCGGGGTGGACGCGATCAGAGCGTTGAGGGACTCGAAGTTGAGTCGGCGTTCCTCGTGACGCGTCGCCCATGTGCCATTGGGGTCGCGGGGATCGTCGTGGGGGGTGGAGTTGGCGAGCTTGGGCGAGAGACTCAGGAGGTGGCACGACACACCCGGGAGGGTGACGGTGCCCGCGGTTTCGATCGTGATGTGCATCCCGCGCTTCGCGAGCTCGTTGCTCAAGGGGACGAGCCCCTTGAAGATCATCGGCTCGCCTCCGGTCAGCACGGCGTGGTTCACGCCCGACGCGGTCGCTTCTTCAACAAGCGATTCGATCGTGCGATCGGTTTTTTCCGGTGCCCAGCTCGCGTACGGCGTGTCGCACCAGGTGCAGCGCAGGTTGCACCCGGACAATCGACAGAACCAGCTCGGGGTGCCGGTGAGCTTGCCCTCGCCTTGGATTGAGACGAAGGTTTCCGAGATAGGGAGGGTGTCACTCATGCGTTGGTGGTAGTGGCGTAGCGGGTTGGGTCGGGGATGCCCGCGTCATTGAACCCGTTGCGGCGGAGCACGCACGAGTCGCAGCGCCCGCACGCGCCGCCCGTTTCGTCGGGGTCATAACAGGAGTGCGTCATCGCATAATCGACGCCCAGCTCGGTGCCTTGGGTGATGATCTGTGCTTTGGTAAGATCGATCAACGGCGTGTGCACCTTGATCGCGTTTCCATCGACGCCGAGTTTGGTCGCGAGGTTCGAGGTCTGGGTGAACGCGTCGATGAACTCTGGTCGGCAATCCGGGTATCCGGAGTAATCGATCGCGTTGACGCCGAGGAACAGGTCGGTTGCGCCGAGGGTTTCCGCGTACGCGAGCGCGATGGAGAGGAACACGAGGTTCCGCGCGGGGACATAGGTCACAGGGATGTCGTCCATCGCGGACTCGTCGCGGTCCTTCGGGACTTCGATCTCGGAGGCGGTCAGGGCGCTGCCTCCGAACTGCCCGATGTTGAGCTCAAAGACGCGGTGCGATGCGGCCTTATGGTGTGTTGCGATCTTCGCGCACGCGTCGAGTTCGTGGCGATGGCGCTGCCCATAATCGAACGCGAGTGTGTGGCAGCTATACCCCTGATTCAGGGCGATCGCGAGGACGGTCGCGGAATCGAGTCCGCCGGAGAGCAGCACGATCGCGGGTTTGGGTTGGGAAAGCGTTTGCATCGCAACTTTTGTCATGTCAGAAGGTTATGGTGGATTCAGGTGGATTTCGTGCAACATTGATCGTCAAAATTCGTTAAGATAGGGTATGCCACTCTCTCTGCTCAACGCGAGGGTGCTGTGTATTCGCCCCATCGGCGTCACAACCGATTACTGTCCTGTCTGCCGACAGGAGCGCCGTTTCCACCTCGCCCAAGCGGAACGGAAACGATTCTTCCTCATCTTTGATCAAGGTCGCGAGGGTCATCCGCATCATGAGCTCACCTGCTTTGTGTGTGGATGTAAGTGCGAGCGCCCCGTGGAGGAACGCCCGATCGAGGTTCTTCCTGATCCCAAGAGCGCTGGGTCGTACGAGCCGCCGACGTTGCCGATTGTGCAATCAAGAATCAACTCGTGCGTCGCGATGGAGGAGGCACTGCGATCGGGCAAGATCCAAGGCGAGGATCGCGAGGAGATGATTCGGCACACGCTGTATGCGTTTGCACGGATCTATGACGAGGATCCTTTCGAGCGGATCAAGCCTTTGGTGATGTTGTTGATCGCGTCGTCGATCGTCGCGGTTGCGTTGTTGGGTGTCTGGTCCATGCAGCGCAGCGGGAGCAACACGCCCTTATTCGCCGCAGCGGGCGCGATCGTGGTGATCATTACGGCGTTGATGTATTGGGTCACGACGCACTCGCCTCGCAAACGGGTGCGGACCTGGTTGGCAACGGCGCTGATCCCGCTCGATCCCACGAAGGAAGAGATCCGCCGGGCCCGGCGCGAGATGCAGGCTTCGCGGATCAAAGCGGGCGACGCGATCCGATCGGACAAGGTGCTCGCGAAGATGCGGAAGCTCAAGGCGAGCGCGTAAGACCCGTTGGATTCTCACCAAGAACTCATGCAGGCGGATTGTGCCGATTGTGTACAATCCGCTTTTCTGTTTGTGTCGATTCGATGGAGGTGGTAGATGATCGTGCGCTGGGTGTTGTTGGCGGTTTGTGTGTTCGCGGGGATCGCCCGCGCCGATATCGAGGTTCGTGTCGGGGAGTTCCCCGAGGATCAACAGGAAGAACTCCGCGCGATCGTCGCGCAGGTCGAGCAGACCTGCTCGGACGTGTTCGGGGTTGATGTCGCATCGACGATCGATAACGCGCTGATCGAGGTCCACCTGAATCGTCACGATTATCAGCGTGCGGATCGCGAGGTCGCCGGCGGGTCGTTCCAGAACAACTGGTCGTTCGCGACATCGCGTGCGATGCAGGGACACGTCGCGCTGCAGCCTCCCCTGGAGTACAGCGTGCTTGCGGATACCGGGGTGCCCTTGCAGACCAAGATCCGTGTCGCGAACGTCGCGGTGTACCTTTGCATCTATCGCGCGTTCGATCGCGGATCGAGTTTTCCCGATTGGTTGCGCCAGGGATTGTCGGGTCACCTGGGAAGCATGGCGCTGCGTGAGATGGGCGTGATGGGTGCGATGGAGATGGAGCCGTGGACGTCGACGGAGATCCATACGCTCCGTCGTTTGTTCGAAGATTCACCCAGATACGACATCGAGGCGCTGCTCAACAACGAGACGGACGACATCTCGTCCGGGCGGATCGGGACGAGCCGGGGGATGTTCATCGCGTGGATGATCGAGCTCGGGATTCTCGATGAGGTTCTGGCGCACGCGGATCGCGACGGTTGGCGAGACGACGGCGTCGAACGACTCCGCGACGCGACACTCAGATCAATCGCGGGCGCCGATGTAGAGGACGTGGACAATGCGTTCCGCGCCTGGGTTGACGCGTTCGATCCGGAATGGGACGAGCAGCGGCGATCGCTCACCACACGCGGCGACGAGTGGTATCACAGCGCCTGGGACGGGCGAAAGGCGATGTGCTGGAACAAGCAATCGCTCGGCAGCGGCGAGTGGGAAATCAGCGGGCAACTCAAGGTCTTCAAGCGCGAGAACTCCCAGATGGACATTCTCCTCGGGTATACCGACACGGGGTTCATGACCGTCGCGATGAGCCCGAGCTTTGGGCTCAAGGTCTTCCGCGTCACCCTCGAAGACGGCGATCGCGAGAAGGACAAGTGGAGACGTCTGGAAACTAAGGAACTCAAATCGTTCGAGCTCAACGAGTGGACGGACTTCAAGGTCTCCAAGCGCCGGAACCGTTTGATCATCAAGATCAACAAGGAACGCCCGTTGATGCTCGACATCGGCGACACCAACCTCGACGGCAACTGGGGGCTCGGGTGTCAGTACCGCTCCGCGGGAGTGTGGCGGGATGTTGAGGTGAAGGTGAAGTGAGCAAGCTTCCTGAGATCAATGTCTAGTTCAATGCACGAGTTTCGCCACGAACGAATGATCACGATATCTCTGCTTAGCCTGATCATCGGGCTACTGCTTGTAATGGGATGGAAGGCCGCTCAGCATGGGTACTGGGTCTTGGCTGTGATTCTTGTGACCGTGATCCTTATCCTGGTTCGGTTGATGTACATTTGTCTTCGGAAACGGATTACGATCGATCCAAAGCGGAAGCTTGTCATCTTGGAGTTCGTTCGCTATCCGACATGGGTTTTGGACATCTACCTCAAGCGTCGTGTCGAGGTGCCATTCGATAAGATCGCATGCGTTCGTCAAGGATTGATGCGGACGAAGGGTGGCTACCAGTTGAGCTGGCATGTATATACCCGCGAATCGCGATTCGATTTCACTGTGTGGATGAAAGATGAGAAGAAGCTCCGTGAGATGCTCAGGGGGATGGGTGTGCACAATAACATCCCAGACAGCGAGTGTCGGTACTTGCGAAGTGGCATCTCATTCGAGAGTGTGTTGTTGATCGCGACGGGGTGTTTGTTTGTCGTGGCGATTGGGTACGCAGTTCTGATCAATGTGATGTGATCACACCTTCTTCAACACGCCCGCATTAAAACTCCGCCCCTCACGCCGGAACTTGCGTTCGAAGTTGGTGCCGACGAGCTCGCCCTCGCCCGCGGATTCGGGTTTGTCGAAGCTCGTGTACTCGAACGGGAGGGTTTCGCACGCGTCGAGCAGCGCGCGGACCTTGGGGGGCGCTGCGGGGATGCTTGGGCGTTTGAACTGTTCCTCGGCTGCGGACGAACCCTTTGCCCAGAGATCGAAGTGCGCTAGGTCCCACGCCCAGAGTTCGTCGTGATCGGTGACGACGCGCAGTTCGCCGCCCGGTTTGAGGCAGCGCCAGATGTCGAACAGGGTCTGGTGCTGGATCACGCGCTTCTTGTGGTGCTTCTTCTTCGGCCAGGGGTCAGAGAAGTACAGGTGCACGACATCGATAATCGCGTCGGGGCAGCGCCATTGCAGGAGCTGGGCTGCGTCGGTATGAAGCACGCGGACATTGGTGTGCGTGTTCTCGTTCTCACGCCGACGGCGGATCCGGTCCGCGATGTAGGCTGCGAACTCGCCGGCCCACTCGATCCCGAGGAAGTTGGTGTCGGGCTGGAGATCGGCTTGTTGGACGAGGAACGCGCCCTTGCCCGACCCGATCTCGATTTCGAAGCGCCGATCGGGGTGCTCGAACCAGTTACGCAGGTCGAGACGCCCGGATTCCGGGTCGTCGATGATGGAGTCCGGGAGTTCCGGGAGCTCGTCGCGCGAGATGCCGACGACGCCTAGCGCCGGGTCGAGAGGTTTGCCGTGTCCGAGTCCGAATGACATAGGAGGAGAGTGTATGCGCCTAGCGTTGGGTATGCCCGAAACACCCCCAACCACCGGCACCACCCGTCTCCGCGTCCGTTATGTCGAGTGCGACCCGATGGGGGTGGCGCACCATTCGAGCTATCTTCCCTGGATGGAGATGGGACGCACGGAGTTGTTGCGGGCGGTGGGGGAGAGCTACGCAGCCCTCGAGGCGGCCGGCGTGTTCCTCGTGGTGACCAAGCTCGAGGTGAAGTACCGACGCCCGATCCGGTACGACGATGTGATCGAACTCCGCACGAGCGTGGCGGGATCGACGAAGGTGAAGCTCATGCATTCGTATGAGCTGGTGCTTGTTGAACGCGGCGGGGCGGTGCCCGATGGTTCGAAGGACCCGAGCGTGCCCATCGATGGCGTGTGCGCGATCGCGAGCACGGAGATCGCGTGCGTGGGTGGGGACGGGAGGCCGAGGGCGCTGCCGGGGTGGTTGGTTGGGGCATCATCTTGAGACGATCTTCCATTCGACGAGCCGATCATGTTCGTTGAATGTAAGCGTTAGCCATTGGTTGCGTCCCGGGATGTGGGTGGTGCCTCCAGATCGCGAGGTTGAACCGACGCCAGCGCCGCTGCTCCCAAGCATGTATGCGAGATCGTGATCGCCAGGGATGGAGAGGCTGCTGCGACCGAGCAATGACTCGACTTCATCGATCGTCATTCCGCGATGAAGTACATTGCGCTCCAGATCGAGTAGCATCATCTGGCGGATCTCGATGCCTCGGTTGAGGGAAGCGTCTTTCCATCGCTGAGAGTCGAACGGGATGTGCGATGGCGTCGTTGTGAGCACAAAGTACAGCCCCGTTACGGTGATGCTACCGCCGATGATGAGGAACGCGATCCAGAATCGGCGTTTGCTTGTAGATGAAGGTGGTTCGTAATTCACGTCAACCGCTCAATCGCCTGCGACACATTCCGGATCGGGATCAGTTCCATGCCCTCAATCTTCGGGAGCTTGTGCTTGCCCGGGTCGGGGATGAAGGCGTGGGTGTATCCCAGACGCGCTGACTCGCGGAGGCGTTGCTCGAGCTGGGTGGCGGGGCGGAGTTCGCCTCCCAATCCGACTTCGCCGATCGCGATGGTAGTGGGGGGGAGCGTGCGTTTGTAGTGGGCACCCGCGATTGCGAGCGCCAGGGCGAGATCAGCAGCGGGTTCGATGATCTTGAGACCACCAACAGCCGACGCGAACACGTCGCGATCCGCGAGGCGGAGCCCGCCGTGCTGTTCGAGGACGGCGATCAGCATCGCCAGCCGGTTGGAGTCGAGCCCGGATGATTTGCGTTTGGCGCTGCCGACGAATCCGGTGGCGGTGAGTGCTTGGAGTTCAACGAGCACGCAGCGTGACCCGTGCATCGCGGGGCAGACGACGGCGCCGGGTCGGTGCTCGTCACCCCCCGAGATCGCCGCGACGGACATCCCGCCGGGGAGTTGTTGGAGACCCTGACCCGTCATTTCGAAGATGCCCAGCTCGAGCGTGGTCCCGAACCTGTTTTTGATCGCACGGACGATGCGGGCGGAGTGGTACCGATCGCCTTCGAAGTAGAGCACGGCGTCCACCATATGCTCGAGCATGCGCGGCCCGGCGAGGGTGCCTTCTTTGGTCACGTGCCCGACGAGGACGATCGCGGTGCCGGTTGCTTTCGCGAAGTACACGAGCTCGGAGCAGCATCGGCGGAGCTGGGTGACGGAGCCCGGCGCGGCTTCGAGATCGGACTTGTAGATCATCTGGATCGAGTCGATCACGCAGACATCGGGTTTGATCTTGCGGGCCTGCTCCATGATCCGCGCGAGGTTGGTGTCACTCAGCACGTACAGGTTGTCGGAGTCCGCGACGCCCAAGCGCGATGCGCGCATCTGGACTTGTTGCGATGACTCTTCGGAAGAGACATAGAGCACCTTGCTCGTCCAGTCCGCGCTGGACTGATCGAACCGCACGGGCGATGCCCATGCGCCTGCAGCTTGCAAGAGCAGGGTGGATTTCCCGATGCCGGGCTCGCCGCCGA